>ENA-OOYM01000216-OOYM01000216.1-human-gut-metagenome-genome-assembly--contig:-NODE-216-length-12646-cov-2.035184_pt1 | contig 12646 bp, 10 predicted proteins | sample MGYA00241702_ERZ501376 | MGnify/ENA primary metagenome ERZ501376 (study PRJEB25962, sample SAMEA2042840) | human gut metagenome | biome: human gut; feature: human-associated habitat; material: faeces... | reverse complement strand
TTCGCCCCTACGAATTTTTTGCTTTTTATATTGTTTATCAATCAGTCGTTAGCTTCTCTTTTTTTATCAAGAAGAGCCTTAACCTTGGTTGAAAGACCAAAGAGGTTAATGAAACCTGCAGAGTCAGCCTGATTGTAAGCACCGCCGTCGTCGCCGAATGAAGCAACATTCTCATCATAAAGAGTATATGGAGATGTTACGCCTGCATTCATAACGTTGCCCTTATAAAGTTTAAGCTTTACATCACCTGTAACTGTTTCCTGAGTCTTATTAACAAATGCGTCAAGAGCCTCACGAAGAGGAGAGAACCACATTCCGTTATATACAAGCTCGCCGTACTTTTCAGCTACAAGCTTTTTGTAGTGTGATGTGTCACGGTCAAGAGTAATCATTTCAAGAAGCTGGTGAGCCTTATAAATGATTGTTCCGCCCGGTGTTTCATATACTCCACGGCTCTTCATACCTACAAGACGGTTTTCAACAATGTCAAGAAGACCGATACCGTTCTTGCCGCCGAGTTCGTTAAGCTTTTCAACAAGCGCAAGCGGACTGAGCTTTTCGCCGTCAATAGCAACAGGTTCGCCTTTTTCAAAATGAATTGTGATATATGTAGGCTCGTCGGGTGCTTTTTCAGGAGCAACTCCGAGTTCAAGGAAGCTGTCGTTAAGATACTGAGGCTCATTTGCCGGGTCCTCAAGGTCAAGACCTTCGTGGCTTAAGTGCCATACGTTTTTATCCTTTGAATAGTTTGTTTCACGGTTTATCTTAAGTGGAATGTTATGTGCTTCTGCATATTCAATTTCTTCTTCACGTGATTTGATATCCCACTCACGCCATGGAGCAATGATTTCCATTTCAGGTGCAAGAGCCTTAAGTGCAAGCTCAAATCTTACCTGGTCGTTGCCCTTACCTGTGCAGCCGTGGCAAATAGCGTCTGCGCCTTCTTTGATTGCGATTTCAGCAAGGCCCTTTGCAATGCAAGGACGTGCGTGCGATGTACCGAGAAGATACTCCTCATAAACAGCGCCTGCTTTTACGCAAGGGAAAATGTAATTTTTAACATAATCTTCTTTAAGGTCAAGAATGTAAAGCTTTGATGCGCCGGTTGCGATAGCCTTTTCCTCAAGACCGTCAAGTTCTGTACCCTGTCCTACGTCGCCGGATACAGCGATAACCTCGCAGTTGTTGTAGTTTTCCTTGAGCCAAGGAATGATAATTGATGTGTCAAGTCCGCCTGAATAAGCGAGAACAACTTTTTTAATATCCTTTTTGTTCATTGTCATATATCTCCTTTGGGAATTTTTACTTGTTGACTACATTATAGTAACCTTAAATGAATATTGCAAGCGATTTTATAAAGTTTGTATAATTATTCATAAAACCTGTAAATATTTGCCACTGTTTTGTATAAAATTACAACAAAATGCACTAAATATCCCAAAATATATAACGTATTAAAATGTATGTTGTGTATATTCTTGCATTATTATGCATAAAACCATTTGAATAATTACGCTTTTGTTTTTCAGCAGTCAAAATGAAAGAAAGCCGAAGCGCCTAAGCGCCTCGGCTTTCCCCTCTCTGTCATTACAAACTATGGAGGACCAAGAGTTTGAAATGGTGCGGTCCATTTCAAATCAACCATATTATAGTGCAATTTGCATAATATGTCAAGCACTTTGTTAAAATGTTTTGATATATGTTATATAAAAACGGAAATTCTGTCGCATTTTGCGGTCTGTGCCAAAAAGAGAAAATATTTGTACTATGCGGTAAATTTGTGTTGACTTAGAACGAATGTTTGTATAATATCGAATACAAAGGCTTGTCCCTTTTGCCACTCAAGCTGCGGCTTCACCCACCGTGCTTAAACGGGAGGTCTTTAAACAATTTTCAGTAAAGGCAGGTTGATTTGTGATGGATATTGACGAACTCGCTAAGGAATACGATAAGCAGTATAAAGTGCTTTGCGCCAAGGTTGACGGATTAAAGCCGCTTTTAAGTGTTTATCGTGGTGAGGATTTGTTTAAGCTGAGAAGAAAGATGAGAATATATTACGATATGGCATGTGAATGCAGAAAGGTATACTTTATGCTGAGCGACTATTATGGGGAGGAAGAAATATGAGTGGATTTTTTGAGGAATTTATGGGCTCGTATAATCCGTTTGACAGTGCCGGATATGACGAGCAGGTGATAATGCGCAATTCTCTTTTTGCCGTTGTTCCGAAAATTGCTAAAAACGAGCTTACTCAAATGCAACGTATTTGTTTTGAAATGCTTTATTTTGAAAAGAAAAATCAAAAACAGATTGCCGCAGTTCTCCACATTTCGCAGCCCTCTGTGTGCAGACATTTGAAAAGCGCAAAAATGATTATTGAAAAAATCGGAGGCTACTGTATTCTCAGTATCAAAAAGACAAATGAACAGTGGGAAAAATTACAATAAACGCACAAATGAAGCGATACCGACAGCACCGCTTCTATGTGAACGACTGATACGGCTAAGGCTGTTTTAAAGATGCTTTGCACCACCTAAGCTAACAGCCGAAAAGCGAAAAATAAAAGTCCCAATAGCACGTTTCGGTGCTTTTGGGACTTCGTTTTTTATTCATACCGCACCTATTTATACTATGTGCGTTGTATCTTTTTGTGAGCGGTTTAGGCGATTATAAATGCAATAATAAGCATAACCAAATATATTGCCGGTTGGTGCAAAATATATACCCAAAGGCTGTTTTTTCCGACAAAGCATAAAAATTTGCTTCTTTGCTTATACATGCCCTTTGGGAATTTTTCTTCCTTTGCAAGTTCTCCGATAAATGCACCGAAAAGAAATACGAATAGCCACGGAATAATTGAAAAATAGTCAGCGCTTTTAAAATTATTTGAATAAATGCCGATAGGCGCTAAAAAATCGTATTGATATAAAGCGGCCGGCAATTTGATTAAACCGAAAAGCATAGTTCTTGTGTTTATTCCGTAGGTAAATGCAAATAAAATAAGCGAAACGGTTGCGCCGATTTTGTAGTTGATTTTGTTAATGAGCGGCATTAATATTCCCGTTATAATCATTGAGCAACCGAGGCAGTGAAGTATGCCAAAATAAATTTCGCTCCCCTCAAAGCCGAAAAGCGGCATAATTACAGCGGTGAAAAGCGTAATTATAAGTCCTGCTCCAAGCACGATAAAGCCACGCTTTATCGTATTTCTTGAAAGTCTTGAGCATATTCCCGAAATAATAATAAATACAGCCCAAAACAGCGGTTGAACGATGCAAAGTGCATCAAATACTTTGTAGCCCCAGCTAAAACCCAAAACGTCGCCGACATCAAGAAATGTATGGTGCAAAATCATACATAAAATTGCAAAGCCTCTCAGTTCGTCAAGCATATAGATTCTTTTTCTTTTTGATTTTTCTTCCATATTTTTCTCCAAAAAATTATTAACAAGATTATAACATAAATTATTTGTGTTGTATACACCGAAATTATGTGATATAATGTTTAAGATTTTAAGAAAATATTTTAAACTGTCTTATTTATAAAGAGGTGTATTGTTTATGAAGGAATTTCACGGTGAATATAAGGGCGAAGCTCTTGCAACGGTTAATTCAACAAATACGGCCGTAGGCTCCGGCTCCCTTCCTGTTTTCGCAACTCCGATGATGCTTGCGCTTATGGAAGAGGCAACTTGCGAGGCGGCTTCTGCTATCCTTGATGACGGCGAGACTACGGTCGGTATAAAGGTGGAGATTACTCATGATAAGGCAAGCGCTATGGGTGCAACTGTTTCGGCAAGTGCAAAGCTTGAGGCGGTTGACGGCAGACGTCTTGTTTTCTCTGTCAGCGCTAAGGACGATAACGGCAATATAATAGGCAAGGGCACAATTGAAAGATTTGTTGTTAATTGTGATAAATTTATGAAAAAGGTAAATGGCTAATGAGATATAAGACAGTAATTTTTGATTTTGACGGTACGATTTGCGATACGGGTGAGGGTATACTCAAAAGCGCAAAGTTTGCACTTGATTATTATAATATCGAAGCTCCCAATTATACCGAGCTTACTTATTTTATCGGGCCTCCGCTTCTTGTGACTTTTCAGGAAAAGTTTGGCGTTGATGCGGCAATGGCTGATAAACTTGTTAAAAAATACAGAGAGCGTTATACAAATAAAGGGCTTCTTGAAAGCAAACTTTATGACGGAATTAAAGAACTTCTTGCAAAGCTCAAAGCGGAAAATTTAAAGCTTGGTATCGCTTCTTCAAAGCCGCAGGATTATATTGAGGCTTTGCTTGACCATTACGGTGTTAAATCATATTTTGACGTTATTTGCGGTGTAACATTTTCTGCCGACTGCGAGTCAAAGGCAAATATTATTTCCCGTTGCTTAAAGGAACTTGATGCTTCGGGTAATGAGTCAATAATGGTAGGCGATAAGAAATATGATATTGAAGGCGCAAAGGCCAATATGATTGACAGCGTAGGTGTTTTGTGGGGCTATGGCAATCGTGTTGAATTTGCAGGTGCCGGCGCTAAGTTTGTGGCTGAAAAAATTGATGATATTTTTTCAATCGCACTCGGATATTTTGAGCAAACGCAGGAGGTGCAGGGCATCTTCAGCGGAAGAATTATTGATGTTCATAATGATAAAGTTATGCTTGTTGACGGTGATATCGCTGACAGAGAGGTTGTCGACCATCCGGGCGGCGTTGGCATTATCGGCTTGACAGACGAAAACGAAATACTCCTTGTAAGGCAGTTTAGGTATCCGTATAAGGAAACTATTTATGAAATTCCTGCCGGCAAGCTTGAAAAGGGTGAGGACCCTCGCCAAGCAGGCATCAGGGAATTTTCTGAGGAATGCGGCGCAAAGGCGGAGGTGTTTGAATCACTCGGCGAGATTTATCCGTCACCGGGCTATTGCGGCGAAATAATCAGGCTGTTTTACGCTAAGGGCATTTCCTACGGTGAACAGCATCTTGATGACGATGAATTTTTAGATGTAATCAAAATGCCGATTAAAGAGGTTATAACTAAGATTATGACCAATGAAATTAAGGACGCAAAAACTATTGCGGCAGTATTTAAATTAAAGGAATTAATGAATTTATGAGTGCATATTTAGATAATTCTGCAACAACTAAACCGTGCGACGAGTGTGTCAGCGCCGTTATGAATATGCTGACGGATAATTTCGGCAATCCTTCAAGTTTGCATAATTTGGGAATTAATGCTATGAAGCAAATTATTCTTGCAAGGGGCGCAATTGCCGATTCGCTTGGTGTTGATAAGGATGAAATTATATTCACATCAGGTGCGACTGAGGCTAACAATATGGCTTTGTTCGGTGCGGCTAAGGCGAAAAAACGTCTCGGTAACAGAATAGTCACCACGGCGATTGAGCATGAGAGCGTTTTGGAGTCTGCTAAAGAACTTGAAAAACAAGGCTTTGAGGTCGTATTTCTTGAACCCGATATCCACGGCAATATCAGCGAGGAACAGCTTTTTGAAGCGGTAAATAAAGATACAATACTTGTGTCAATGATGTATATTAATAATGAAGTCGGTACGGTTATGCCTGTTAAATCTGTTGCCAAGGCAGTTAAAAGAGCAGGCGCTCCGGCGCTTATTCATATTGATTGCGTTCAGGCATACGGCAAGGTTAATATCAACCCTAAAAAGCTTGGGGCTGACCTTGTTTCAATCACCGCTCATAAAATTCACGGCCCTAAAGGTGTCGGAGCATTGTATGTTAATAAAAGCGCTAATTTGACTGACCAAAATTTTGCCCGTACCTTTGGCGGAGAACAGGAAAAAAGGTTGAGGCCGGGTACAGAGTGTTCGCCTCTTATTGCAGGTTTCGGTGCGGCAGTAAGGGCGTTGCCTAATGCCAATGAGCAAAAGAAAAAGATTAAAGAGCTTAACCTTTATGCAAGAGAAAAACTTTCAAAAATAGACGGTATTGTGTTTAATAATGATGAAAATACTTCGCCCTATATTTTGAATGTCTATGTTCCCACTTTTATGAGAAGTCAAACTGTTTTGCAGGAACTTTCGGCTAATTATAATGTTTTTGTAAGTAACGGCTCCGCTTGCGCTAAGGGCAAGAAAAGTCACGTGCTTACCGCAATGGGTTTGCCTAATGAGATTATAGATAAGAGCATAAGAATAAGTTTTTCAAGATTTAATACGAAAGAGGATGTTGACTTGCTTGCTTCTTCTCTTGATGAACTTGTTAAAACCCACCCAATAAAATAAAATGAAGAAACGGAATATATAATGAAAGAAATAATACTTGTTAAAAACGGCGAGCTTGCGCTTAAAGGGCTTAACCGTTCAAGCTTTGAGGATAAGCTTGTAAAAAATATTAAGCATAAAATTTCAGACCTCGGCGATTTTGAATTTACAAAAAGTCAGTCAACTATTATGGTTGAACCGCTTGATGATGATATCGACCTTGATGAGGCGGCTGAAAGAATTTCACGTGTTTTCGGCATTGCCGCTTTTTCACGTGCGTGCGAATGTGAAAAGGATTTTGACGATATCAAGATTAAGGCTTGCGAATATCTTTTCGACGAGCTAAGCGAGGCTAAAACCTTTAAGGTTGAGGCAAAGCGCTCTGATAAAAAATTTCCTATGAAATCGCCTGAAATCAGTAGGGAACTCGGCGGTTATATTCTTTCAAAATTCAATAATTTAAAGGTAGATGTTCATAATCCCGATATCATCGTGACTGTTGAGGTTAGGGAAAAATATGCCTTTGTAAGAGGAAATAATATTAAAGGCGCAGGCGGTATGCCGACAGGCACTAACGGCAGGGCGGCTGTGCTTATCAGCGGCGGTATTGATTCTCCCGTTGCGGCTTATATGATGGCTAAAAGGGGTATCGAGCTTTGCGCCGTTCACTTCGCCTCTCCGCCTTACACTTCGGAGCTTGCCGAAATGAAAGTTATGGATTTGCTTAAAAAGGTTGCTCGCTATTCCGGCGTGATTACAACTTATGTTGTCCCTTTTACCGAGCTTCAGGAGGCTATCAGGGATTATTGCCCTGAGGAGTATTTCACAATCATTATGCGCCGCCTGATGATGCAGATTTCAGAAAAGATTGCCGAAAAGTACGAATGTCAGGCACTCATCACAGGCGAAAGCCTCGGTCAGGTTGCAAGCCAGACAATCGGTGCGCTTTCGTGTACAGATGAGGCGACCGATATGCTCGTGTTCAGACCGCTCATAGGTATGGATAAGCAGGAAATTATTGACATTGCCTACAAGATTGATACCTACGATATATCAATTGAGCCGTATGAGGACTGCTGTACCGTGTTCACACCAAAGCATCCCCGTACAAGACCTGTTCTCAAATATGTAAAAGAGGCTCAGGAAAAGCCGAACTTCGGACCTCTTGTTGAGGAGGCTCTTCAGAACCTAAAAGTTACAAGAATTTCGGCTGATGATGAATAATCAAACGATTGAAAGGGGAATTGACATGGATGTTGAGATTTTTTCCTTAACGGGCAAAAATTCCGCTGACCTTTCTCAAACAAGCGGTGAAATTGCAAAAAAGCTTGAACAAAACGGCTTTTCCGTAACCAAAGTAAAAAGCGTTTCACCTTCATATTCTAAAATTATTTCTGCACTTAACGTGCTTGCGAAAAGCGAAAAAGCGCCTGATCAGGTTGTGATTGCAGAGGCTCTTACAACAAAGGACAGCACATCGTTTCGCAAAAAGTTTGCCGAGGTTGTTGCGGCATCCGAGAAGTATGAGAATACTCCCGTGCCGAAGGACTATTGGCGAAAGAGAAATCTTGATTTTCTTGATGCCAAAAAGCGTAAGGCAGACAAGGAAGAGATGGAACAGCTCGAGGACAAGTACAGAATGTTCCGTAAAAAGTCAAGAATTTTCAGCCTTAAAGATATGGGCAACGGCTATCGTGGCTACTGCTTTATGTACCGTGGTATTCAGGTTGCCGTTCTTCCAAAATCGGCTCTTGCAGGTGAAAATCCCGAAGATATGGTTTGTCTTGCCTGCATAAGAGCAAAGTCAAACTTTGAAAATTCTGCAATTGACTATCCTAACGGTTTCAGCGACAGGGAATTTGTTCCGGCAAAGACAGGCTTTGTCAACAACTTCATTCCTATGCGTGGTGACGGTTCAAAGGAAGTTACAAGAAAATGCGTTGTAATTGTTTCGTTTCTCGTGTTTCTTACGGCACTTTCGCTGTTGTTCTACAATATGATTTACCTCAGCCTGAGAAATGCCGAGCTTAACGGAGAAATTCAGCGAATTGCTCACAGCGTTGATGACGGTGAAACAACACCCGAAAAGAAAAAGGATGACACAATCAATTGGGATAAACTTCTGAAAATCAACGATGAAATTGTCGGCTGGATTCAGATGAAGGATACCCACATTGACTACCCCGTTCTTTGGCATAAGGCAGACAGCACACCGCAACAGTATTACCTTAACCACAACTACAAGAATGAGTGGGACGGCTTTGGAAGCGTATTTGTTGACTACCGTTCAACAAAGGGTACAGACGGCAAGAACCTTGTTCTTCACTCTCACCACATTCAGGATGGTTCAATGTTCGGTGACCTTATGAAGTTCGGCGGAACAACGGGGGATCTCGATTTCTACAAAGAAGTTCCGACCTTCCGTTTTGACACTCCAAAGGGCAAAGGTACTTATAAGATTATCTCCGTGTTCAAGACAAACACTCTTACCGCACACGGCGATTTCTTCAACTACATGATAAGCGACTTTGAAAATGACAAGGATTTTATGAACTATGTTTATAATGTCCGTGTTCGTTCACTCTTTAATTGTCCTGTTGATGTAAACGAGGACGATGAGCTTGTAACACTTTCAACCTGTTCGTATGAGTTCACAAACTTCAGAACGGTTATTGTTGCAAGAAAGGTAAGAGCGGGCGAGTCAACAAAGGTTGATGTTTCAAAGGCATCGCTTAATAAGAATGCAGTATGGCCACAGGTTTATTACTCATCCTACGGCGGTACAAGACCTACCGTCACAGACTTTGACACAGCTTACAAAAAAGGTCAGATTACCTGGTATGACGGAGATTACAGCTTTAAGAACCAAAAGGTAACCAAGAAAACCGAGGCTACAACCGCAACAGATACAAAAGGTCAGGTTGTAACGCAAAAGCCACAGCCTACAACAAAGGCAAAGGTTTATTGCAATGTAACCTTCCTTAACTACGACGGTTCAGCTTTGTCAACGCAAAAGGTTGAGTACGGCAAGTCGGCGGTTGTGCCTAAGACCGTACCGAAAAAACCGAGTGATGAGTATTATACCTACACCTTTGAGGGTTGGGACACCACCTATGACTATACAAAGGTAACGGCTAATTTGAGCATTGCACCAAAATTCAAGGCAACGCTGAAACCCGAATACGCAAACGCACAGTAGGAGGACGGAAAATGAATTGCAGGCTTGTATTTTTCGCTGCTCGCAAAACCTCGTTTTGCGAAAGAGCTTTGCAAAAATCCTTTTCCGAGCTTGACCTTGAACTCGTCAAAACCTGCTTTGCAACCGATTCCGAACAACTCGGAAATGAACTTACAGACGCTTTCAAAAAACTGAATGCGGTTTTCGTTGTCGGCGGACTCGGATTTGACGATGAAAAGGGAATAAAAAGCATAATTTCCCGTGCTTTGTGTGAAACCCCTGTTAATGACTGCAAAAAGCTGAAAAATGAAAACGGCGATGACGGATATGTTGTCAGAGCCGCAAATCAGATTCTTATTCTTCTGCCCGATGAACCCGAGCAGATTGAATCCATTATGCAGGGACCGCTCAGAAAATATATTATGGCAAACTCGGTAATGCAATGAGCATTGCGAATTGAAAGTTGAAAATTGAAAATGTAAAATTACAGTCGGCGGTGTGCCACCGCTGTCAATTCGAGAAGATAGTTAGATAAAAAGATTGCATCAGATGCCCGAATAAGGTTCTGATGCAATTTTTGTTTTATATGGAATCAGTAGGGGTAGCCTTGCGACTATATTTCAGACAGCGCTATGCTCCCTTTATCCGCCACAGGCGGCGGTCGCAAACCGTGTTCGCCATTTATAAAATTAATCTTGACAATGCAAAAAATGGTGCTATAATTAAAACATACTAAATACATAGGAATAGTAGAAAGAAAACACATACATAATCAAGCACATAAAAATCATGCTAAGAAAGGAAGTACAGTTATGGCAAAAAGAAATTTTGGTGATGAATTCGGATTTCAGACAAGGGCTGTTCACACGGGCAATGATGTTGACAGCGAAACAGGAGCAATCAAAAGACCTATCACAATGGCAAACAGCTATGAACTCCCATATGATCCGAGCGACCTCAAATGGAGCAGTGCAGGCAAAAACCTCTACACACGCAACGGCGGTTCAAATCAGCAGTATCTTCAGGAAAAGCTTGCGTCCCTTGAGGGCGGAGAGGATTGCGTTGTTCTTGCAAGCGGTGTTGCGGCTCTGTCGGGACTTTTCTTTGCATTGCTCAAAAGCGGTGACCATGTTGTATTTCCAAGCGTAACATATATTGCGGTTTACAGACTTCTGAACGAACTTCTCAAAGACAAATTCGGTGTTGAAACAACAATTGTTGACACAACCGACATTGAAAAAGTTAAGGCGGCAATCCGTCCGAACACAAAGCTCATTCACATTGAAACACCGGGTAACCCTACTCTTTCAATTTCCGATATTGAAAAGATTGCAGAGCTTGCCCATGCAAACGGCGCACTTTTGTCGGTTGACAACACATTTGCTTCTCCGTTCAACCAAAGACCGATTGAACTCGGTGCAGACTTTACCGTTGAAAGCCTTACAAAGTACATCAACGGTCACGGTGATGCAATGGGAGGTGCAATCATCGGCAAAAAAGAATACCTTGACATTATCCGTGCGCAGTCGCAGATTAACCTCGGCGCAACAATCAGCCCGTTCAATGCATGGCTGATTATGAGAGGTTCGGTAACACTTCCGTTGCGTATGAAACAGCACAACGAAAATGCCCTCAAGGTTGCTCGTTATCTGAAAACGGTCAAAGGTGTAAGCTTTGTTGCATATCCGGGACTTGAGGATCACCCGAATCACGATGTTGCAGTTAAGCAGATGAAAAACGGGTTCGGCGGAGTGCTTTCGTTTGGACTTAAAGCCGACCACGATACCTACAACCGTTTTGTTACACATCTTAAAGTAATCACATCGGCTGTATCACTCGGTCACGATGAAAGCCTTATCGTATTTCTCGGTGAAAACGATGAAAGACAGTATCTTTATCCAGAAGAATTCCACAACGGATTTTTCCGTTTCAGCGTTGGTATTGAGGATGCCGAAGATATCATCGAAGATTTAAGACAGGCTTTTGAAAAAGAAAACCTGCTTTAAGGAGCTTATTATGAATTTTTCATATTCACAGGTGCTTGAATTCAAGAGGATTCTTGACGAAAAATTCGGAGTGTATCTACATTTTCACGATGCCTGCGGAGGACAGTATTTTTCGTTTGATGAAGCAGAGAAGGACGAAGTATATCGATTTTTAGCCTCTTATTTTGCAAATATCGGCGGTAAAATCAATATTTCCGACAATAAATTAACATTTACAGTGGATAAAGCGTAATCAGAAAATTTTTTTAAAAGATTTTCAAAACATTCTCTTGTTTGTCATTATTCTGTCACGATTGCCGTGATATAATAAGCACGGCAAGTACGATTAGACTTATAATTTTGCAAAGTGCTTATTATGTCAATTTATATTCCTCTCAAATTTTGCTCTGCAAAATTCTTGATGGGTGATTCTATCATAACTCATTTCCTGATTTATGATAGAATAAACTCACAACATAAGAAAGGGTTAACAAACAACCCTTATTTACAGTTCGTAAAGGCAGAACGGCTTGATTTATAACAAGTCTTGCCCGAGTGTGACAGAATAAGTGGTGATAACCCATGTTAAACAGCTTACAAGATTTTCATTTGATATATTTTTCCTCTCTCTTTAATTAAAATATGGAAGAAACAGCGAGTTACACCGCTGTTTTTTTCATTTTACGGCAAAGCCGCAATGAATAACTGTATGCCGTTTTTCATATACATTATCGGTGATTGATATGAAAAAACTGCTCTGTGTGTTTTTTTGCGTAATGCTTGCGGCATTGTCGGCTGTCGTGTTTACGGGCGGAAAGGACACGCAAAAAAACTACATAAAATATGTTGAATTTAATGTTACGAAAGACGCTTTGCAAAATGCCGTTGACCTCGACATACAAACTCACGATGACGACAGGCATACCGACTGCATAACCACGCTTGCGTATCTCGGTGCGAAATACGGCGGCGATTTTACAAAGTACAAATACAGCGATATGACAAATTTTGCCGACAAAATCAAAAACGGCGAAACCGTTGAAAACCTGACAAAGGATATGAAATATTTCAACTATTACTCTCAGGCATACGGTGCGGCACTTTCGGGAATTGTCGGTGATTACGAAAAAGAAACTTCAAACGGCACTGAAAAAGACTACGGCTTGTGTTGGTTTTCACCGATTGCCAAATCTTTTCCGTATTCCTGCTATGATGATTTCGGTGCGGTCAGAACCTACGGCTA
>ENA-OOYM01000211-OOYM01000211.1-human-gut-metagenome-genome-assembly--contig:-NODE-211-length-12722-cov-2.597142_pt1 | contig 12722 bp, 8 predicted proteins | sample MGYA00241702_ERZ501376 | MGnify/ENA primary metagenome ERZ501376 (study PRJEB25962, sample SAMEA2042840) | human gut metagenome | biome: human gut; feature: human-associated habitat; material: faeces... | reverse complement strand
GGATGTATGCCGGAGGATATCACGCTGATACGCATTGGGGATGTATGCTGACACTGGCGTGTGTGTTGATAATCTTTATTTTAATTATAAAAACAATAAGTTTAACCGTCATGATGATTTCAATTCCAATCATGTGGATTTTATCAGCTATAATTATATTTATCTTTTCTCCGGTTGAGCATCCCAATAAACCTATATCTGATAAAAAGAAATTGAAATTAAGAAATAAATCAATAATATCTTTTTTTGCGTGGACAGCATTCTGCACCATATTCTATTTTATAAAATCAGAGATTAGTTTCTATGCTATGACAGGGATGTTTACTGTAGCCGGTGCTATAATTGCAGAAAAAATAAAAACACATAATAAATAGCTTGTTAATTCTCAGCACAATCTACGGCATAACGACATTGGTAACAGGACAAGCCTGCAGTATAACCTATTGTCAGCCGAAAGAGCCTGAGAATTTGCATAAATTTTTTAAAAAGGAAAGGCGGTGAAAAATATGAAGGCAATTAAAAAGCTCATGTTGAAATATGGTTCATCATTGGCGGCACTTGCACTGATGATAGGCGTCAGTTCCAGTTCTCAGGCTTGCTGGTGGTGGTACAATCAGCCAAAAGAGCCTGAAGGTATGAAGAAATTTGTAAAAGAAGACTAATAAAAAAGCGGTAATGGAGCGCTTCGGCGCTCCGATACTGCGGAACGGAGGAGAAGTTATGCAAGGAAAAAACAACTTCAAACGAATACTTTCCGGCATAATGAGTGTAGCTATGGCAGCAACTCTTTTGCCGAGTTTGCCTGCAGTTGCAGAGGATGCAGCAGAAAAGTATCCCTATACAATGTTTGCCGCTTCTGATACAGAAGGAGCTATCACCATTAATGCTAATAATTTCTGTGTGAATGGAAATATAGCGACAAACGGCACAATTGTTTCAAGCGGAAATATGAATGTCAACGGTACGAAAACTGAGAATGCTGACGAAGAAATGATCTACATTCTCAAAAAACTGAACTACTCGTATTTCAGTGGCGATAACGTTGAAACATATGCTGACGATTACAGCTTTGAGGACCTGAACATCAACATTAATAATCCCATGGATGTTAACGGCACTCTAGAACTTACGGGAAATATTAATCTCAATTCAGGAATTAAAGCTGTTGAAGATGTTACCATCAATGGAGAGGTTAAGAATACGAACAATTCTGTTATTTGCTCCGAAACAGGAGATATCAATATCGAAACAAGCAACGTTAATTTCAGCGGCTTGATTTATGCTCCTTACGGAGATATCAACATCGATACAGATAACCTTAACCTCAACAATGTTATCATTATCGGACAAACTATCACCATCGACTGTCCTAGCATTAATGCTAATTACAGCAACAGTATGGCTGAACTTGTCGGAACAGAATCTGACATTGAGGTTGAGCTTTATGCTTTCGGAGAGTATAACAGCGATGCGAACAGCATAGATATGGAGTGGTACACCAATTACAAAAACAGCAGCTATGAGATATGGAGTTCAGATGATAATGTCAACTATACATCCGTAGCTGTCGTTTCGGATGCAACTACCTATCAGTACCCGATCACCGATGACTTTGAAACAAAATACTTCAAGGTTTCCCTTATCACCAATTACGGCGAGAGAATTGAATCAGTACCTTTTGTTGTAACAAAAACAGAAGATGGCTATTCTGTTGATTTTCTTGACAGCGACGGTGACGGGCTTCCGGACATTTATGAGAATATGATCGGTACAGATTTGAATAATCCCGATACTGATGGCGATGGACTGACCGATTATCAGGAAGTATACATAACAGGAACAGATCCTACAAAGTACGATTCAGTAACCGAGGGTGTTTCGGACGCTGATGCAGATTCTGACAGTGACGGATTGACCAATGCCCAGGAAATAGAGCTTGGAACTGATCCAAGAAATGATGATACGGACAATGACGGACTTTCAGATTACGATGAAATTAATATTTACGGAACTGATCCTCTCGTTCCGGACACAGACGGTGATGGCTTAAAAGATGGCGATGAGCCGTATATTGGACTTGACCCGACAAATCCTGAAACATTTGACGTTCCCGATGCGGAATATGTAAGCAATCAGACTATTGCCGAGAACAGCGAGGCTCTTAGGGAGATCAATACTGACGATAGTCCTTACAAAATGTCTATTGAAATTGAATCGACAGGTTATGTTGAGGGTAATTTAAAAGCAAAGGAAACAAGCTACTCAAAAGCAATAAGAAATGACGCCATTCTTGGCATTGCACCGGAGTTAACTTGTGGCAACTCTTGCAATATCAGCAAGGTTGTGTTAAAATTTAATATAGCTGATGAATCCGTAGACAATGAACTTAATCTATTCCCTGATGAGCCGGATTTACAAGGATTAAAACGTCTTACAATCTTCAAATACTTTGAAGATATGAATATGCTTCTGCCCATTGAAACAAAGTATGACCTTGAAAACAATACAATTTACACGGAGGTTGACGAACTTGGCACATACTGTATAATGGACATGGAGAAATGGCTTGCCAACCTTGGAATCGGCATTAACGAAGCTGAACCTATGTTGATGTCCTTTGAGGCTGAAGCGGTAGAAGATATAGCTGCTGAATTCAATGAAGAGTCTACACGTGTAGAATTTTCTGAAGAAACACTCGCTGAAATAAATGACGAGGAAGATACTCTTACTGAAGAAACTTTTGCTCCTGCAATGTTTGCTGCTGCTCAGACCAGAGGCGCTGTTACCGTTCAGACACCCGTTGATATTGCGTTCCTTATTCAGACTTCCGGTCAGCTTGAGGATACATTTAATTCACAATGCGAAATGATTGGTAATTTGATGGATTCCCTAATTGCTCAATACGGGAATGGTAATGTACGTTTCTGTCTTATTACTTATAATTTGAATGGAGCACAAGCTCTGAAATTTACATCTGACGGAAATATATGGTTTACCAACAGTGTGGCTGTTAAAATGGCTCTTAGCGCACAGCAATATGTGTACACTTCAGGTTATACTGATAGAGGTAATGCGTTTAAACTATTACAAAATAATGTTATTTTTAAAGAAACATCGGCAAAATTTATTTTTCAGGTAATGAATGGTTCTACGAATGTTGGTTCAATGTATTTTGATCAAATAAATACATGTGCGAAATTAGGCATAAATTATTCCGAGTTAATGCCGGCAGGTTACAGTTACATTGATCCTTCTTATGGACAGCAGGTAGATAATGCGATAAAGAGTACTGGCGGACTTAATCTAACATATGGTACAAATTCAGAGAGTAGTGTTTATAATCATATTGTGGGTAATGTTGCTCCACCTCATGTTGAATTTAAAGCCGTACTGCCAACAAATTGGGAAACGATAACCCTAAAAAATATTTTAGACCCTAATAACGGAGCAAACTCAGATAATGATGATTTAACAGACTGGCAAGAAGTTGATACTGAAAGTGGGCTTATTACATGGGATAACGATGGCAATATTCAGTTGCCTACCTTTGAACAGTGTTTGAATAAAGTTCATGATCAGGGTTTTTCTTATGTGTTGAATGAATACAGTGATTCGATTCCAAGTTATATGCATCGATATTTTTATGGCGTTGAGATTCTTCCAATTAAGTCAAATCCCTGTGAGGAGGATTCGGATGGGGATGGATTAAATGATGGTTACGATCCTAATTCACTTTCAGCAAATAATTATAGTTCACAGATGATTGCTCTTGACAATACTGAAACTGTTACAATTATTCAAAAATGCCTTGAGTATTTGGGATATCTTGATATGCAAAATCAGGCTTACGGTACTTTTGGTGGTTTGTCAATTGCTGCTACACAACTTTTCCAATTAAATCATCGTACATTTTCAGATGGTATTTCGTTTAAAAAAGATTCAAATGATTCATATTTTATTGATCTTAATACATATTATGCTATTTTATTAGAAGCAAAAAATAACGGATTCACAGATTTAGTTGAAGACATAGTATGGTTTAATGAAAATTACACTCCAAAGACAATGCCGTTGGAAGAATTTAATGCAAGTTTAAATCCTAATAATCCAGTGTTTATATCATCTGTTAAACGGAGTGATTTTGATAAGGATAATGTATATAACGATAAGGTGGATATTTATGTATATGATTATACGCCAATATTAAATGGAATTCTCAGATATGGAGCACAGGAATTTCACTTCCATTATTATTCGTGTAATCCTTCACCCGTAGAAAGTCTTAATTATCCTTGTCAAAAATATGATAACACATCCAATAAATGTGCTCGTTTAACAGGAGATTATTCCTGGATGATTAGTCAAGTGAAAAATAATGCTCCATATGATGTAAAAACAAGCGGAAGTTGGAATAATTTCATGAAAACTGTTAATGCGAATATTCGTTTTTCGACCAGTTCATTTCCATTTTTATATTCTGACATAATTATAAATGCTGAGATATTCGGAAACATTCTCTTCGGATATGCAGGACATGCTGGTGGCTTTACGAAAAAAGAATTAGAGAGTGGTGGTAGCTTATATTCATTCGTGACAACGGGAGAATTTGATAATACAGAGGATTCAACATACGTAAGATACGGATATGATCTTTACAATAATGTGATTAAAGATTATGATTACATTCATATTTCACAGTAAGATATATCCGGGGTAATTACTATGAAAAAAAAATATATTATTGTGCTGATAGTATTAATTCCTGCTTTGTTTTTCATAATTAGTTTTATTTACAAGGAAAAAGTACATCAAGAGTATGTTAAAAACTGTTATAAGAATAACAAACAATATATGGAATCCATTGTTGATTATTTTGAAAAATATAAATATGATTCAATCCCTATGATTATATATTCACAAGATGACCATATAATCGAGAAGTGTTTAGGGAAAAATAGTGAATATATTGATTGTGGAGAAGAAACTTTTGATAAATATTTCACTTATATGCGGAATAAATACCAAAAAGACAGCCCTTATAATGTGTTTTCCTTTATTCGTGTAAACTATGATAATCAAGGAAATATGCTGATGTACTTTATAGTAAAAAACAGAAAAATTGAGAATGATAAGATACGAAATTATTACCTCGTGTATATTGATAATGAGTATAATGGACATGGTTCAGATTTAGCTATCGACAATTCCACAATCAAAAGCAAACCATTTTCAGGAAATTGGTATCTATGGTCTAAAGATGTTTTAAACGGATAATTTCAGTAATTTATTATTGCAATTAAAAAAAATAATTGCTTAATTATATTCAAAACCAAACAAGTTAAAATCGCCACTATATCTCATATCACAATAGGCACACTCTAACTGTTTAACAGGCTCTCAAAAAAACGATTTGGGAGCCTGCTTTTTAGAGTGATTGTATTTCCCTCATAATCATTGAGAACAGCTCTCTAAGGGCTTCTCCGCTTCTCTGACGGCTATAGTTAAGCAGAAGTCGGCTTGCAATGCCGTTGCGGATTTCATATACACAAAGGCAAATATTCCTTTTTAAGCGATGGATGGTTGATTTTTCGGAAACGATGTGGTATAAGTTTAATGAATTCGAAGAATATAATAGTTATACAACCCAAAATGGAAAATATACTATTTCATTAAGAAATTGCAGTGAAGCAGGTTTATCAGGTTCAATAAGATTAAATGTGTATTTGGTGCATAATGACAATGGATCAATCGAATATATTTGGAAAAAACGTCTTGATTATTACGATGATTTCACTCCATATATTAAATTTGCGGAACTCAATAATGAGGTAATTGTAAAATTTCATAAAAATATTTAACCAGCGAATTAGAAATCAAATAAATCAGAAAGAATCTATATATGAACAAATTATAAAAATAGATGAGCTTTAACGTCAAGAAATGTCATTTGACGTAAAACTATTGAAAAAAATAACTTAAACACGCTATACTAAAAGCGAGGTGATGAAAAATGATTTCAAAACTCGCAAAAGGTACAGCGTGTTTTTTTGTTGACAATAAAATAATAGAAGCGGAAGATTCCGAAGTTTATGCCTATGGAATAGAGTTACTGCTATCTACAATCTTCAACTTAATTATAGCTATTATTATTGCTTTAATTTCCAATGAATTTATTCCTTGTGTTATTAATTTGACAGCGTTTGTAACTATAAGAATGTATGCCGGAGGATACCATGCTGATACGCATTGGGGATGTATGCTGACACTTGTGTGTGTACTTTCTGCTTTTATTTTAATAATAAAGACTTTTAGTACAGCTACGATAAGGTTTTTATCTCCGATTCTATGGGTTTTATCAGTATTAATTTTATATAAATTTGCACCGGTTGAACATCCAAACAAACCTATATCAGAGAAAAAGAAGATGAAGTTAAGAAAAAAATCTTTGATTTCATTTTTTATATGGACAATATTCTGCATTATTTTCTATTTTGTTAAAACAGAAGTATGCTTTTATGCAGTAACAGGAATATTTACATTAACTTGTGCAATGGTTGCAGAAAAAATAAAACTACTCATAAAATCATATTCATAACGTTGATTTTCAGTGCGGTCTACGGCATAACGGCAATAGTAACAGGACAAGCCTGCAGTATAACATATTGTCAGCCGAAAGAGCCTGAGAATTTGCATAAATTTTTTAAAAAGGAAAGGCGGTGAAAAATATGAAGGCAATTAAAAAGCTCATGTTGAAATATGGTTCATCATTGGCGGCACTTGCACTGATGATAGGCGTCAGTTCCAGTTCTCAGGCTTGCTGGTGGTGGTACAATCAGCCAAAAGAGCCTGAAGGTATGAAGAAATTTGTAAAAGAAGACTAATAAAAAAGCGGTAATGGAGCGCTTCGGCGCTCCGATACTGCGGAACGGAGGAGAAGTTATGCAAGGAAAAAACAACTTCAAACGAATACTTTCCGGCATAATGAGTGTAGCTATGGCAGCAACTCTTTTGCCGAGTTTGCCTGCAGTTGCAGAGGATGCAGCAGAAAAGTATCCCTATACAATGTTTGCCGCTTCTGATACAGAAGGAGCTATCACCATTAATGCTAATAATTTCTGTGTGAATGGAAATATAGCGACAAACGGCACAATTGTTTCAAGCGGAAATATGAATGTCAACGGTACGAAAACTGAGAATGCTGACGAAGAAATGATCTACATTCTCAAAAAACTGAACTACTCGTATTTCAGTGGCGATAACGTTGAAACATATGCTGACGATTACAGCTTTGAGGACCTGAACATCAACATTAATAATCCCATGGATGTTAACGGCACTCTAGAACTTACGGGAAATATTAATCTCAATTCAGGAATTAAAGCTGTTGAAGATGTTACCATCAATGGAGAGGTTAAGAATACGAACAATTCTGTTATTTGCTCCGAAACAGGAGATATCAATATCGAAACAAGCAACGTTAATTTCAGCGGCTTGATTTATGCTCCTTACGGAGATATCAACATCGATACAGATAACCTTAACCTCAACAATGTTATCATTATCGGACAAACTATCACCATCGACTGTCCTAGCATTAATGCTAATTACAGCAACAGTATGGCTGAACTTGTCGGAACAGAATCTGACATTGAGGTTGAGCTTTATGCTTTCGGAGAGTATAACAGCGATGCGAACAGCATAGATATGGAGTGGTACACCAATTACAAAAACAGCAGCTATGAGATATGGAGTTCAGATGATAATGTCAACTATACATCCGTAGCTGTCGTTTCGGATGCAACTACCTATCAGTACCCGATCACCGATGACTTTGAAACAAAATACTTCAAGGTTTCCCTTATCACCAATTACGGCGAGAGAATTGAATCAGTACCTTTTGTTGTAACAAAAACAGAAGATGGCTATTCTGTTGATTTTCTTGACAGCGACGGTGACGGGCTTCCGGACATTTATGAGAATATGATCGGTACAGATTTGAATAATCCCGATACTGATGGCGATGGACTGACCGATTATCAGGAAGTATACATAACAGGAACAGATCCTACAAAGTACGATTCAGTAACCGAGGGTGTTTCGGACGCTGATGCAGATTCTGACAGTGACGGATTGACCAATGCCCAGGAAATAGAGCTTGGAACTGATCCAAGAAATGATGATACGGACAATGACGGACTTTCAGATTACGATGAAATTAATATTTACGGAACTGATCCTCTCGTTCCGGACACAGACGGTGATGGCTTAAAAGATGGCGATGAGCCGTATATTGGACTTGACCCGACAAATCCTGAAACATTTGACGTTCCCGATGCGGAATATGTAAGCAATCAGACTATTGCCGAGAACAGCGAGGCTCTTAGGGAGATCAATACTGACGATAGTCCTTACAAAATGTCTATTGAAATTGAATCGACAGGTTATGTTGAGGGTAATTTAAAAGCAAAGGAAACAAGCTACTCAAAAGCAATAAGAAATGACGCCATTCTTGGCATTGCACCGGAGTTAACTTGTGGCAACTCTTGCAATATCAGCAAGGTTGTGTTAAAATTTAATATAGCTGATGAATCCGTAGACAATGAACTTAATCTATTCCCTGATGAGCCGGATTTACAAGGATTAAAACGTCTTACAATCTTCAAATACTTTGAAGATATGAATATGCTTCTGCCCATTGAAACAAAGTATGACCTTGAAAACAATACAATTTACACGGAGGTTGACGAACTTGGCACATACTGTATAATGGACATGGAGAAATGGCTTGCCAACCTTGGAATCGGCATTAACGAAGCTGAACCTATGTTGATGTCCTTTGAGGCTGAAGCGGTAGAAGATATAGCTGCTGAATTCAATGAAGAGTCTACACGTGTAGAATTTTCTGAAGAAACACTCGCTGAAATAAATGACGAGGAAGATACTCTTACTGAAGAAACTTTTGCTCCTGCAATGTTTGCTGCTGCTCAGACCAGAGGCGCTGTTACCGTTCAGACACCCGTTGATATTGCGTTCCTTATTCAGACTTCCGGTCAGCTTGAGGATACATTTAATTCACAATGCGAAATGATTGGTAATTTGATGGATTCCCTAATTGCTCAATACGGGAATGGTAATGTACGTTTCTGTCTTATTACTTATAATTTGAATGGAGCACAAGCTCTGAAATTTACATCTGACGGAAATATATGGTTTACCAACAGTGTGGCTGTTAAAATGGCTCTTAGCGCACAGCAATATGTGTACACTTCAGGTTATACTGATAGAGGTAATGCGTTTAAACTATTACAAAATAATGTTATTTTTAAAGAAACATCGGCAAAATTTATTTTTCAGGTAATGAATGGTTCTACGAATGTTGGTTCAATGTATTTTGATCAAATAAATACATGTGCGAAATTAGGCATAAATTATTCCGAGTTAATGCCGGCAGGTTACAGTTACATTGATCCTTCTTATGGACAGCAGGTAGATAATGCGATAAAGAGTACTGGCGGACTTAATCTAACATATGGTACAAATTCAGAGAGTAGTGTTTATAATCATATTGTGGGTAATGTTGCTCCACCTCATGTTGAATTTAAAGCCGTACTGCCAACAAATTGGGAAACGATAACCCTAAAAAATATTTTAGACCCTAATAACGGAGCAAACTCAGATAATGATGATTTAACAGACTGGCAAGAAGTTGATACTGAAAGTGGGCTTATTACATGGGATAACGATGGCAATATTCAGTTGCCAACTTTTAAGGATTGCTTAGAGAAAGCAAGCAATAAATTTTATGTTAGAAATGTTTTAGAGACATATTTAAAATATGCTCCAAGTACAATATGGAAAGTTTTTTTAAACGCTGAAATATTGCCGATTCATTCCAATCCTTGCGATGCAGATACAGATGGTGATGGTCTTTTAGATCACGAAGAAGTGATATATACAGGTTATACCGATCCATTAATACTATATGTATCATCACCATTTTCTAAGGATTCTGATGGAGATGATATTTATGATAAGTATGACTTAGAACCTTGGATTGTAAATGAATCATATGATAGAAATGCCGTATATGATTACATGAAGAAGTGGTCCGGAGATTATGACACAGTTGGTGAAAAGTACAATTATAGTGAGTATCCTAACTTTTCAGAATTAAGCGATAAAATGACTGATTGTACTAATTTTGCTTCTCAATGTTTATGTGCAGGTGGATTTAAAATGAATAATGATTGGTATTTTGGGAAAGCTGAAGGCTTAGCATCGCATATTCATGGATTATTTTCTCATACAGGAACATGGGATTATGGCTGGACTAAATCATGGTCTGTTGTAGTTGATAATTATAACTATTTTCGTTCTGAAGAATACGCGATGTATGAGGTATCTATAGGTAGAGATGAATCTATTGAGGAAGCTATATCCAAATATGATATACGTATGGGAGATTTGATTTACTTTTGTAAAGAAAAAGGACCAACACATACAGCAATAATATCCAGTGTGCAGAAAGATGAGATTCTTTATGCTGGTCATACCAAACCAAGATGGAACAAGAAACTATCAGAAACATTTGACGAAAATGAAGATTATACAAATGTCATCATTGTTTGCTTAAACGGTAGGGTTCCAGCATGAAGAGAAAAAACATAATTTGTGTAGCCTCTAGCATTTTTATTATAATCTTATTGGTATGTGTAATAATCAAATTAACTTGTATCGTTAATCTAGATGATGGTTCATCAACATCGATATCTGATGCTGAATATCTTGAAGTATCGGACTTAAGAAAATTATATATATTTATAGATGACGATGAAAAAAATCTTTTAGAAGAATTAGCAAAAAATATGATTTTGGATTCCTATTATAATAATGGATTTAATGATCAATATACAACCATTGTTTCTAATGATATTTTTAAAAGACTGAATCCAAATAATACAGGAAATAAGTTCGATTTTGAATTAATCAGCGTGGATGTGCAATGCCTATGTAGTGAAGATAAGGCTATTGTATTTTTTACTAAGGATTGTTCTATGCAATCGAGCAGCAATAGAATTGAATGTAAAATAGTTACAGACGGATCCATCCTTGATAGACTATACTTTGAAAAAATTAATGATGAGTGGAAAGTGGTATCTTTTTTACAATCGGCATGATTTTTGACTACCTAAAAATATCATATTAATATGCATAATCATGGGACTGCTGCAGCGTGTGCTCAACAGTCCCATTTTTCTCTCACTTGAAACTAAGAATATTACTGCGAATTTTCATTATTTAATTACAAAAAGAAAATATTAATAAATCAAGAACAAGCCTTACAGTTTACGTCGAATAAATTTATTTCGGGTAAAGAAGTTGAATATATTGTCTTAAAATGGTATGATACAATTGTTAGAGTGTAATAAAACAAAAAAGTGGTGATATATATGTTAAAAGAAATTATGGCACGAATTGCAGGAATAGTGGTAATAATTATTATTGCAATTATAGTAAATTTTGTATTAAAAAGAATTCCAAACGATTCAAACATCAAAAGATTTATACGGAAATGGGGTAGAATAATAACCAATGTTGCTACAACAGTAATAACGATTTTAACATTTATATTTCCGTGGATATCTTCTCCGATATTTGATGAAGATACTGAAGAATATTATGACGAACCATCATATTCTGAGGTCGTAACAACATCAAGCACTACTAATAAGACTACCACCGCTTCAACAACGAAAACTACTACCACTACTACTAATAATACCACTACAACTGAACCCCCTACAGAAAAAAGCGGTAATACTTACATTGATGCTATATCGCTGACAATAGGTGAAACATATGAAAAAACTTTTACATATTCAGAGGATAATGATAATTGTGTTTGGTATATTATAAATATTTCCGAAGACGGTTTATTATCATTAACGTTAAATGCTTCTGCTGGAGTGTATTGCAATATTAATTTAATATGTATCAATGGAAATGATAGACTTAATTATGATTGCGGACAGGATCGCATACTAAATCTTAACACGCCTATCCAAGCGGGTGAATATTATATAAAAATATCCTATGAGCAATCAGGTACATATTCTTTAAATAGTCAATTTAGTACAAGCGGATATAGTAAAGATGAGGAAATAAATTCACCATATCAAAATGCTAAACTGATTGAATCCAATACTTTAAATGGCCATATAGGATATAAAAGTAACCAGCCTAACGAAACCGATACTGATGATTTTTATAAACTAATTTTGAATTCTTTTCAATTATATACCTTTAATCTTACTATGGATTCAGATTTAAAAGCAAAGATATTTGTCATTGCTTCTGATGGCGCAACAGAAATATATAGCGATTACGGCAAGAATAAAGAAATTAAGCTTATTTGTCCGCTACAATCAGGAACCTACTATATTCGTATAGAGTGTTTGGAAAACTATGGCGGCTATCAATTGCAGATGAATTCTGTTGAAATAAAAAATTTGGACAGTGAACCTAATAATACATATCAAAATTAAATTGAAACAAAAGCTGATGAAACAATTAATGGTTCTATAGGCTTTGTAAACGATAAAAAAGAATACGATCAATATGATTGGTATATGTTTAATATTAATGAAAGGAAGCATATCATAATAAACACAAATTCACCAGAGCCATTTCAATACGAAATAAGATTGATTGGTACAGATGGA
>ENA-OOYM01000207-OOYM01000207.1-human-gut-metagenome-genome-assembly--contig:-NODE-207-length-12949-cov-3.027377_pt1 | contig 12949 bp, 9 predicted proteins | sample MGYA00241702_ERZ501376 | MGnify/ENA primary metagenome ERZ501376 (study PRJEB25962, sample SAMEA2042840) | human gut metagenome | biome: human gut; feature: human-associated habitat; material: faeces... | reverse complement strand
TTTTCTTTATTGTCATGTTCTTCGTGTAACACCTGAAGAATGATTTGATAATTTATCTCATCTAGAGTTCCATCAAATTTTACTGAATCATCAAAGACGCGTCCGTAGTCGGGCTCCTGTTTCAGGATGGCTTCTACAGTGTCACAGGAGATATACGGTGTCTTTGTTATTGTGACAAGCTCTTTAAGGACATGATGCAGCTGGTCGAGATTGTTAGGCCAGTTGTACGAGAGCATTTTTTCCATTGCTTCAACATCAAAGCCTATTATCTGTTTCCCGAGGGAGACATTGAACCGGTGCAGATAGAGCGCGGTTATACCGGAAAAATCGTCAATGCGCTCTCGAAGCGGTGGGAGATTCAGGGTAAGGCAGGAAAGATGGTTCTCCATGAAGGTGCGTATTGTGGCAAATGCAGGCTGATTGGAGTTGTTGGTGGAAAGCGAGACTATGAGTCTCATTCTCGTGCAAAGCTTCGTCTGGTCTATATATTGAAACAAATCACCAATCTGTTCCAGACTAAGAGCATCGGCTTTTTCAAAAAATACTGTGCTGTCCACTTCGTTGAGAGGAGAATTCTCATTGTTTAGCAGGCTGTGCCACTTACGCTCTTTTATCAGAGAACAGTCGATACTGTAAAATGGAGCGTGCTTATAGTTGCTTTGCTTGTAAATAAGTGATGCAGCCTTGCCTTTGCCGGTTCCGTTTTCTCCGAGAATAAGCACAGGCAGATGGCTTTTAGCGTATTCTTCTACTATCTGCGCTATTTTGCCTGCTTTACCGGTTCCGTTGTAAGCGTCAGCAAAGTCGTTGGAGGAGGTGTTGTCAATATTGTAAATCTGAAATCCAGGGTCGTCCTCGGCGGTTAATGCAGGACTCTTACATATAGTAATTGCAGTGTACTTCTGGTCCTCGTAAATCAGGTGGCGGTTGTACAGAGTATAGACGTTATCGCGTATCTGATGCGAAACGGTCTGGTTCGGAACTTTCAAAAATGACTTAATGTATGTCTGTACAAAATTCATCAACGATGTATTCATTTCATCTATTGCGATGCTTGAAAACCACAGAGTACCTGCAGGCGAGTAAATTAAGAATTCGCGGTCATCCTCGGTCAGAAGCGACTGGAACAGATCCTTCTGCTTGTGGACATAATTGGAAGAGTGCACAAGCTTTACAGCCTCGTCAACGGCGTTTTCTATGCTTTCCCTGCCAGAGGTTACAAGATTATAATTTAATCCGATATCCTTTGCGGCTCTGGCACCGGTCACGTCACATAGGACAAGTGTGCAGCCGTTTTCTTTTGCTTTTTTAAGGTGATTGACTGCATCTGCCGAGTCCTTGAAAGTGATTATGTCAATATCATATTGAAGCAGGTCGCACAGCAGATGTGCATTTGCAGTGATTCCGGGAAAACCGGCAATTACAAATTTTCCGTTGTAGCTCTCGGCAAGCTTGATGCTCAGAAGTATATCGTAAACAGAGATGGATATATCTATGACGGGAAGCTCAACAGCAGATTGTATAAGCTCTGCAGTGCCACCTCGCGAAATGATAACATCGTAATTTTTATGTGCAAGCTGCATTGCTATATCACGGCCGGTGAACAGATCGCCGGTCTGGACCGTAAGAGCAATGTCATCGCGCGACTGTGCTATATCGGTAAGTATGTCAGCCATGCCCTCGTAAGGGGCGACTGCAAGAATCTTGGTTTTCTGCATATATTTCTCCTTATGGGATTTGTAAATGTTAAGTGGTTATTTTAATGTTTAAAAATGAAACGTAAAGATAGCGATAGTGATGCTTTGTTACTATTCAACCATATTGTATTACAGAATGTTTCAAAATGCAACAAATAAATGCGGCTTATGTTTCGAAATAGAACAAAAATAACAAAACAACGCGTTGAACGTGGCTCAAAAAACAGATATTATATGATTAGTTCAAAGAGATGTTCAAAAATAAAACACAAGAATAACAATATAACAAAGGAGAGGTAATATATGAGTTATCAGATTAAAATTCCGTCATGTATCTTTGGCGGAGCAGGAAGCATTGAGAATGTGAAAGCGGTAATAGAAAAAGAGAATGCAAAAAAAGTAATAATTTTTACTGATAAAGGCATTCGCTCAACAGGACTTTTAGATCTGCTGACAGACATTCTTGAGGAAAACAAGACAGAGTATCAGGTATTTGATGATCTTGCTTGTGAACCATCATATCAGGATGTTGAAAAGGTTATGAAGGAAGTGGAGAACACATCAGGTGATCTTATCATAGCAATCGGTGGGGGAAGCGTTATGGATGCAGCAAAGCTTTGCTGCGTATTAAAAGATGCAGACTATACTATAAAAGATTTGCTCAATGATCCGATGCTTGCAAAGAAACAGATTAAGACGGTTATGATTCCGACAACATGCGGAACAGGATCTGAGGCAACCTGCAATGCAATCGTTGCGGTTCCGGAGGAACAGTCAAAGAAAGGAATTGTAAATGACAGTATGATTCCGGACTATGTGGTATTGGATTCGAATATGATCAGAAAGCTTCCAAAATCAATTGTGGCAGCAACAGGTGTAGATGCATTGGCCCATGTGGTTGAGTGCTTCACCTCAAAGAAAGCAACACCGTTTTCCGATACCTATGCAGCAGCCGGAGCCAAGCTTATTTTCCACAATATCAGGGAAGCTTATAACAATCCGGACAATATGGAAGCAAAAAGCAATATGATGACCGGAGCCTTCTATGGCGGAGTCGCAATTACAGGAAGCGGAACAACAGCAGTTCATGCGCTTTCATATCCACTGGGAGGCAAATATCACATTGCTCACGGTGTATCAAATGCCATACTTTTTGCACATGTTATGGAATTTAACAAGGACGCATGCAGCAAGAGACTTGCAATACTTTGCGATGCTGTTTACCCTGAGCTTGCAGGAAAATCTGAGGATGAGAAAGCACAGTACATGATCGATCAGATTGCTGACATTGTAAAGGTTACAAACATTCCAACAGATTTAAAGGAATTCGGTGTTAAGCCGGAGGACCTGGATTTCCTTGTTGATGCCGGAAGCAAACAGCAGAGACTTCTTGTAAACAATATGAAAGAATTAAGTCTTGACGATATCAGAAACATATATCTTAAGGTGTTAAAATAAAGGAGGACCTATGAAAAAGCCAATTATCGGAATTACAATGGGAGATCCTGCAGGAAACGGTTCTGAGATTTCAGTAAAAGCGTTATCAAGATCGGAAATATATGAGCAGTGTCGTCCGGTGATTATCGGTGATGCTGCATGCATGGAAGAGGCAGTAAAAATCGCAGGAAAAGAAGGACAAATAAAGATTCATGCGATTAACGATATTAAAGCTGCAAAGTTTGAGTACGGAACGATTGATGTGTACGACATGAATCTTGTGAACATGGACAGACACATATTCGGAAAAGTATCAAAGATGTGTGGAGAGGCTGCTTTTCAGTATGTCGTAAAGGTAATAGAGCTTGCGCAGAGCGGCGAGATTGACGCAACTGTCACAAATGCCTTAAATAAAGAGGCAATAAATATGGCAGGACATCATTATTCGGGACATACAGAGATTTATGCAGAGTACACCCATACAGACAAGTACACAATGATGCTTGCGCACGAGGATTTGAGGGTTGTACACGTATCGACGCATGTTTCTCTCAGGCAGGCATGTGACAAGGTAAAGAAGGACAGAGTCCTTGAAGTTATAAGAATTGCAAATGATGCCTGCAAGGCGATAGGCATTGAGAATCCAAAGATTGGTGTGGCAGGTCTTAACCCACACTGCGGAGAAAACGGACTGTTTGGAACAGAGGAAATTGAGGAAATCCAGCCGGCAATAGATGAGGCAATGGCAGAAGGAATCAATATTCCTGAGAAAAAACCGACACCGCCTGACAGCATATTCTCTAAGGCAATCGGAGGCTGGTATGATATAGTTGTAGCAATGTACCATGATCAGGGACATATTCCTCTGAAGGTTAAAGGTTTTGTATACAACAAAGAATTAAAGAAATGGGATGCTGTAGCAGGTGTAAATGTAACACTCGGAATTCCTGTAATAAGGGTATCGGTAGACCATGGTACAGGCTTTGACCTTGCAGGAAAAGGCGAATCGAATGAGTTAAGCCTTGTAAATTCAATTGACTATGCGACAAAGCTTGCAGTAAACAAAAAATAGCGGGAGGAAATGCGATGGTAAAGCTGTTGATCATAGCAGATGACTTTACCGGTGCATTGGATACCGGAATCCAGTTTGTGAATAAGGGAATTGCCACCCAGGTATTTACAAAAATGCCGGAAGCTATCGGGGATATAGATGAGACAACAGAGGTTCTGGTTATAGATTCTGAGACCAGACCAATGCCTGCAGCTAAGGCATATGATGCTGTGAAAAATATTACAGGATGGGCAAAAGCAATTAAGATTCCTATTATTTTCAAAAAGACGGACTCTGCGCTCCGCGGGAATATCGGAAGTGAGCTTCAGGCAGTTTTGGACGGAAGCAGACACGACAAAGTTTATTTTCTGCCGGGGTATCCGAAGATAGACCGCTGTACGGTAAACGGAACTCACTACATACAGGGACAGCTTCTTGAAAAAAGTGTATTCGGGCAGGATCCGTTTGAACCGGTAAAGATGTCGTACATACCTGATATTATCGCACAGCAGACATCTTTGAAATGTGCCTGTGTTAAGCGGAATGAAGCTTTGAATGATATAAAAAGCGATGAACGTATCGTAATCTGCGATGTGGAAAAACACAAAGACATAGAAGCGAGGCTTGATGAATTGCAGGAAAAAGATGAGCTTTGTATTATTGCCGGATGTGCCGCACTTGCGGAAGCGCTTGCCGACAAGCTCAGATTTGATGCAGTGAAGCCGCAAAGCTATAGGAAGAGTGAAAATTTTCTTGTGGAATGTGGCAGCTTGAATATGATTACGCAAAATCAGCTTGACTATGCCGAAGAACACGGATTTTCAAGAATCCATATGACCGTAGAACAAAAATTGCAGAAGGATTATTACAGCACGCAGGCGGGCTTGGAGTTTTTGCGCAAAATGCAGGAAGAATGTGAAAAAGACAGATGTCTCATCATTGATTCCATAGACCGGGAAGAAGACAAAAAGGGCTTTATGGAAGCAAATAAGCTGACTATGAATGATGTAAGAACCCTGATTCCAACGGCACATGGACACATAGCTGACCATCTGGCAGCAAATAGGCAGGATACGACAATACTTATGACAGGCGGCGATACTTTGATGGGGTATATGAAGCTGATAGGCTGTACCCAGATTACACCGGTATGTGAGATAGAACAGGGTGTGGTTGTTTCCAATCTGAAAAATCACGGATTTGTGCAGCAGATAATATCCAAATCAGGTGGGTTCGGAACCAAAGATGTACTGGTAAAGATTGCAGACAAAATATTAAATCAAAAATAAACAAAATTAAACAAGTTTAAAAGGAGAAGAAAAACATGAAACAGACAGAATTAAAAGGAATTATTACACCAATTTTAACACCAATGAACGCAGATGAGAGCATCAACACTGACGAGCTCAGAACACAGATTGACAGACTTATCGATGGCGGTGTGCACGGAATTTTCCCATTTGGAACAAACGGTGAAGGATATATCTTAAATGAAAAAGAAAAATGCGAAGTCCTTGAAGCTGCAATTGATCAGGTAAAAGGAAGAGTACCTGTATATGCTGGATCAGGTTGCATTTCAACACAGGATACTATCAGGATGAGCAAGGAGGCAGAAAAGCTCGGAGCTGACGTCCTTTCAATAATCACTCCAAGCTTTGCGGTTGCGTCACAGAAGGAGTTATACGATCACTATGTAGAGGTTGCCAAACATGTAGATACTCCAATTGTTCTTTACAATATTCCTGCCCGTACAGGAAACAAGCTGCTTCCTGAGACAGTAAAGAAGCTTGCAAAGGATGTTGACCTTATCATCGGTGCTAAGGATTCAAGCGGTGACTGGGATAACTTAAAGGCATATATCACAGAGACACGTGAACTTGACAAGAAGTTCTATGTATTATCAGGAAATGATTCACTCATTCTTCCTGCGTTAAAAGAAGGCGGAGTCGGAGGAATAGCAGGATGCTCAAATGTTTATCCACATGTTCTTTCATCCATCTACAACCTTTTCAAAGAAGGCAAGCTTGAGGAGGCAAAGGCAGCACAGGATTCTATTGCAAGCTTCAGAGCGGTATTCAAATACGGCAATCCTAACACAGTTGTTAAAAAAGCGGTTGCTATGCTCGGATATCCTGTTGGCGATTGCAGACGTCCATTCAACTATCTGTGCGATGAGGGTGTGGAAGCGCTTGCAAAGGTATTAAAAGAGAATGCTGACAAAGGAATGAACTAGCTCTGGGGAGGATGAATTAATATGAAGTTTGTAATGACACAGGCTGTATGCCATGAAGGAATGCAGCTTTTAGATGGAATAGCTGATGTATATGTAGCTGACAATCAGGATCCGAACAATTATCTTGACGAGATGAGGGATGCAGCTGCTCTTATTGTAAGAATTGCAAAATGTGATGCAAATGCTATAGAAAACAGCCCGAAGCTCAAGGTAATTGGACGTACAGGCGTAGGATATGATTCGGTTGATGTAAAAAAAGCAACAGAGCTTGGTATCCCGGTGGTCATCACACCGGGAGCCAACAACAGAAGTGTTGCTGAGCATGCGGTAGCAATGATTTTTGCATTGTCAAAGAATCTTATCGAGGCACAGAACGAGATGTGCAAAGGAAACTGGGAAATCCGTGGAGCAAAGAAGGCTTTCGAGCTTGAGGGAAAGACAGTCGGAATCCTTGGGCTTGGAGCAATCGGAAGAGAAACAGCCAAAATCTGCAAAGGCTGCGGAATGAGAATTGCAGCGTATGATCCTTTTATGACAAAAGAGCAGGTAGAAGGCTATGGGGCTAAATATTATGAAGATTATGTGGAGCTGTTAAAGGACAGCGATGTGGTATCAATCCATGTACCGCTCACAGATCAGACCAGGAACATGATCTCAAAGAAGGAGCTTTCTGTTATGAAGCCGACGGCACTTATAATAAACTGCAGCCGTGGAGGAATCATCAACGAAGCAGATCTCGTAGAAGCATTAAATAACGGAGTTATCGCCGGTGCGGGAACAGACGTATTCTGCAGCGAGCCACCAAAAACAGATGATCCGTTATTGAACTGCAGAAATCTTATCGTAAGTCCGCACTCAGCAGCCCAGACAAGAGAGGCGGTTATCAAGATGGCACAGATGTGTATCAAGGGCTGTCTGGCAGTCGTAGAGGGTAAAAAGTGGCCATATGTAGCCGACAAGTCAGTATATGAGCACGAGAAATGGAAGGGTGCTGACTGGGCAGAGATTTAAAATAAAAATATATCGGGGGATATAATATGGATTCTAGTATCATTTCAATTATAATTGTATTAATTACAATGGGCTTGTTCGTCTGGAACAGACTGCCGATAAGCGTGGTTGCTATCCTGGGGTCGGTAGCAATGGCAATGTTTATTCCAGAAATGGATTTATCCGCAGTATATAGCGGATTCAGCGCAACAGGCTGGCCGATGGTAGTCGGAATGTGTGTTGTAAGTGCCGCACTTTTTGAAACCGGAATAGCAAGAAAGATAGGAGAAAAAATCGGAAATTCTTTTCTTGCCAAGACGGAGAGGCGGTTTATAGTAACGGTAAGTGCTGTGTGTTCATTGATGTCAGCATTTATGAGTAACAACGGAACAGTTGCTATCTGGATGCCTATCATCGCAATCGTAGCAGCAAACTCATGTGGAAAAATCCGTTCAAAAATGGTTATTTTCCCAGCTGGAACAGCAGCCGTTATCGGAGGTGCGTGTTCACTAATCGGCTCAACCTCACAGCTTGCAGCAAACTCGGTATTACAGGGATATGCCGGTTATGAGGAAGGTATGGGAATGTTTGACATGACAAAGATCATGTTTCCGGCAGCAGTTGTACAGATTATTTTCTGGGGAACAATCGGCTACAAGCTCCTCGACAAGGTATTAAAACCGGATAGTCCTGACTTCGACAAGGGAAATATGTATTCAGTTGCAGAGATACATAAGCTCGAGAAGGAACAGGAGTCAGATGCTCCGGCATGGAAGGGCTATGTGGCACTCGGAACCATGATTTTATGCATAGTATTGTTTGTATTAAGTGGTTTCCAGCCTTTCAAGAGCTATTTTAACATTGGTACAATCGGTCTTATAGGTGCTGCAATGGTACTTGGAACAGGCTGTATCTCGATTAAAAAAGCATATTCGGATCTTCCTTGGGATGTTTTCGTATGTATCGGAACAATATCAGGAATCGGAACAGGACTTGATGTATCAGGTGGTGGAGCATTGATCGCAAACGCTGTACTCAACCTCTTCGGAGGAAAGAACGCATCGGTTGTGCTTCTTACAGTAGTTATCGCAGTGCTTACAAGTGTGCTCACGAATATCATGTCAAACAACGCAACAGCAGCAATGCTTACACCAATCTGTATAGCAATTGCATTATCGCTTGGAATCAGTCCTATTCCATGGGTAATCGTAATCGGTGCCTGCTCAAACCTTGCAATAGCAACATCTTTCGGAACAGCTGTAAATATGCAGATACTTCCGGCAGGATACAAGTTTTCGGATTTCGTAAAAATCGGTGGACCGTTACTTATAATACTTATTGCAGTTGTTTCTATATGCAGTGTGGCATTCCTGTTCTAAGAATTGAGTGTCCTGAAGCGCAAATATTTGCCAGTACACCGAATAATAAATCAGTATGGAAAGTTTGTGTACATAATAAAACAGATACTAACAAAACAAACAGAGCTATCATTTATGATAGCTCTGTTTGTGGATATGAGCATCCCGGGAGCAATTCATTCAATAATACAATATCTGAGAGGAAGACCGAATGATGAAACAATTTTTTAGGAAAACCATGAAAAACATAGCGACCTACGTGGAACTGGTATTGTCTGCATTTCTCGTATTTGTGATAGCGATACTTATTATAAAGCTTGTAGGTCAATGTTTTTTTGATATATGGCATGACAAGCTTGAGCTGGAGTATTACATGGAATATGCCATGTCGATTGCTATAGGCGTGGAGTTTGTAAAGATGCTCTGTACGCATCAGCCAGGCACGATAATAGAGGTTCTGCTTTTTGCAACAGCCAGACAGATGATAGTCGAACACCTCAATGTATATGAGACTCTTGTTGGAATTGGCGCGATAGCAGCATTGTTTGCAATCAGAAAATTCCTGTTCTGCAGTTTTGATGAGGCTGATCACATGATATGCCGGGGCAGCCAGACAGTAGCACACGCGAATCTCATAACCGGAGCCAAAATTCCGGAGGAAAAGACAAGAATTCTTCGCAATGTCATAAGCGACAAGCTGAGTGAAGAGGGAAAGACAGTTGCAATAGGTGCCTGCGTGTATTATAAGGATTGTGCACTTAGAGTGGATAGTATGCGCGAAGGCATGGTAACCAGAGTTGAAGTGATAAAGAACCTGTAATGTATATTTAACCTATATTATAATATTTTTGATTTCTGTGCTGCCATTACCATTTGGATTTTATTTCTCGCGCAAGCTGTTGTTATGGGGTGTAAGAGGTATCTTTCTTTGCTTGTAATCGTTTCAAAAGAATTTGTTGGGTATTTGCTTGCTGCGATTGGGCCTATTGCGTTAGGGAAAATCTACGATGTTTGTCATAGTTGGACAATGCCTTTGGTATTACTGCAGGCCGGAGACACAGTTGTGTTCAAGGATTTGTATCGTTTTACCAGGGAAGCAGAAAATGGCTATAAGAAATACATGGAATGGCTCGACCGAGGTATCAACATGGTATTTCTTGATAATCCAACGGTAAGTAGCGACTACATTCGACAAATGATGACAACTGCAGAGAAACAAGACATTGTGACCAAAACTGCTATGGAAAGCATTATTAAGCTTCTGATCATAGTGGAGCTGGACCGAGGAGAGAAGCAGCGCCTTTATATATCACAGTCTATTAAAGATGGCATTGCTGCAAGTAATAAGAGAAGTGGAAGAAAACCGGGCCAGCTTGATAAGATGTCTGATGCTCTCAGAGAGGATATTTTGAAATATTTGTCTGATAAGTCTATTAAACAGGTGGATTTGATGCGGAAGTATAATATAAGTAGAAATACATTGAAGAAGTATGTTTATAAAATTCAAAACCATAATATAATATAAAAGGCTGATTGATGCCCAAAAAAGTGTGCGGGAGAATATCATAGAGCTTATCGCTTCATCCGGGGCACGCCTGGAAAATGAGGTAGCGATGTACCTGAATTCGGAAATTTCCAAAATTACAAGAGTACTACATTTAAATATGTTTGTCATAACTGGATATAGCTTCAAACTATGACTAACCGCAAAAGAAATGTATTATACAAAGTCATAGTGACATGGTAGGATAACCCTAGAAAACGAACAGAAAAACACAGGAGGTTATCAATATATGAGTACATTAAAGACACCATTTCGCTATGATTTTGTAGGAAGCTTTTTAAGACCAGAAAAGCTTAAAGCAGCAAAAAAAGCGTTTGAAGGAGGAATAATCACACAGGAAGAACTCGACCGCGTGACGGATGAGTGCGTGACAGAGATCGTTACAAAGCAGAAAGTAGCAGGATACCATGCGATTACAGATGGGGAATTCAGAAGAAAATTCTGGCATCTGGATTTTATGTGGGGATTTGAAGGAGTTACCCATGAAAAAGATGGTGGCGGCGTACAGTTTAACGGAGAGATGGCAGACCTTGAGGCTACTTATCTGGTGGGAAAGGTAAAAGCAAAGGTGCATCCGTTTGTAGAGTATTTCAAATTCTTAAAGCAATTTGAGGATGAAAACACCGTTGCAAAATATACAATTCCTGCACCGGCGCAAACTTATTTGCAATTTATCGTACCCGGCAGCATTGAAAAAACACGTAGGTTTTACGAAACGAATGAAGAACTGATTGAGGATATAGGCAAGGCTTATCAGAACGTTATAAAACAGTTTTACGATGCAGGTTGCCGCAATCTTCAGCTTGACGACTGCTCTTGGGGTTCAGCAATCGGCGACAGCGCAAATCAAGATGCTTTCGGAATTGACATCAACGAATTTAAAGAACAGCTTTTAAACGTAAACAACCTTGCGCTTGAAAATAAGCCTGATGATTTAGTAATCACATCCCACATTTGCCGAGGCAATTATCATTCAACATTCTTCTCAAGCGGCGCTTACGACCCTGTGGCAGACTATGTATTTGCAAGAGAAAATGTTGACGCACTTCTTCTTGAATATGATGACGAACGTTCAGGCTCATTTGAGCCGCTTGCAAAGGTATCTGCTGACAAAAAGGTAGTTTTAGGCTTAATCACAACCAAGTCACCCAAGCTTGAGGACAAGAACGAAGTTATTAAAAGGATATATGAAGCGGCTAAATATATTTCTCTTGACAGACTTTGCTTAAGCCCACAATGCGGCTTTGCCTCCTGCGAAATCGGCAACAAGCTTACCGAGGAGGAGCAATGGGCAAAATTAAAGCTTGTTAAAGAAATCGCCGAAAAAGTTTGGGGATAAATAAAAGGATTCATAAAAATCAAACTGTAGAATAATTCAAATAAAGCCATTCAATCTGAAAAAGACTGAATGGCTTTATTTATAATTATTAAACTTTTAAATGAAGTGCTTCAAGTTCGCTTTTTACGTCATTTTCACATGAACGCATACAAGGTATGGTTTCATCAAAAAAGCTTATTCAAATCCAAACCAAGAAGTTCTGAGCCGTATTTAATAACATCACGTGAACAGCCGACCCTCTTCAAAAGCTTTAATGCTTCATCTCTCGTAATATTTGCGTTCATCTCGTCCTCTTAATCACACAATACTTGCGCTTACAACTGCATTGAATATTGCATTTGCAAGAATTTCGTGTCCCTGAGCGGTTAAGTGCTCTTGGTCGGTTTCGCTTGGTTGAACATAATCGGCAGCACTTATTATATTAGTGTTCTTTTCATAAGCAATTCTTTTATATTCATTATGAAGCGCTTTAGCAGTTTTTACAGAATTAGTATCAAACTCAGGGTCGTATTCCTCTTTCCAAACATTTTCTCCAAGAAAAATCGGAGAAACAACAAGAATTTTCTCAGGTGAAATATATTTTGAAAATTCATCAATACACAAACCGAGACCCTTGGCGATTTTAAACGGATTTGAATTATAATAAGATTTACAATCATTCGTACCAAGCATAATAATCGCCGCATCAATAGGATAATTCGACTCTAATATTTCAGGCAGAGATTCGAGACCGTTGCGATTTTTTCTGTAAGTATCGTCAAATATGGTTGTTCTGCCGCAAAGACCTTCTTCTAAAATACGAACATTTTGAAGCTTTTCCTGCAAAATACTCGTCCATCTGACGCCCCAAGGGTATCTTTCGTTAGTCTTTGGAATCAAACCCCAAGTGTTTGAGTCGCCAAAGCATAAAAGTTGTTTCAAAATAATCACCTTGCTTTAATTATGAATTGTTATATGCTTATTATAACATCATTTCCTACTTTATCAATAGGTTTTTAGGCATTTATCTTTATTTTGTAACAATATAGCGGTGATAATTGATATAAAAATAAAAAAGAGAAGCAACAAATGCTTCTCTTTTTTGGTGGCTCATCGGGGAATTGAACCCCGGACACCTTGATTAAAAGTCAAGTGCTCTACCGACTGAGCTAATGCTCCATATAAAAGACTGGGCTAGCTGGATTCGAACCAGCGAATGCAGCAGTCAAAGTGCTGTGCCTTACCGCTTGGCGATAGCCCAAAGGCGAAGGGTGGATACAGGGATTCGAACCCTGGGCCTC
>ENA-OOYM01000206-OOYM01000206.1-human-gut-metagenome-genome-assembly--contig:-NODE-206-length-12993-cov-2.104730_pt1 | contig 12993 bp, 7 predicted proteins | sample MGYA00241702_ERZ501376 | MGnify/ENA primary metagenome ERZ501376 (study PRJEB25962, sample SAMEA2042840) | human gut metagenome | biome: human gut; feature: human-associated habitat; material: faeces... | reverse complement strand
GTTTCACCAATCTTGTGGTTTACACCTGTATAATACAGAATACGCTCGGTGGTTGTAGTTTTACCTGCATCAATATGAGCCATAATGCCAATATTTCTTGTCATCTCAAGAGATACTTGTCTTGACATAATACCCTCCTATTAATATCTGAAATGAGCAAATGCTTTGTTTGCTTCTGCCATCTTGTGTGTATCGTCGCACTTCTTAACTGCGCCTGTCTTATGGACAGCGTCCATAATTTCAGCAGCAAGACGTTCTCTCATAGTTCTCTCTGAACGCTGACGAGCGTAAAGAGTAATCCAACGAAGACCTAAAGTCTGTCTTCTTTCAGGACGAACCTCAAGAGGAACCTGGTAAGTAGCACCGCCGACACGGCGAGCCTTTACCTCGAGTACAGGCATTACGTTTTCCATTGCAGCTTCAAAAGTCTCTAATGGGTCGTTGCCTGTTTTTTCCTTAATGATGTCGAATGCGTCGTAAACGATTTTCTGAGCGACGCCCTTCTTTCCATCAAGCATGATGCTGTTGATAAGTCTGGTTACAAGCTTTGAATTGTAAAGCGGATCAGGTAATACATCACGCTTAGCGATTTGGCCTCTTCTTGGCATCTTCGCTTCCCTCCTTCATAATTTTTAATGAGTTCATAGGTACTCGGTTTTTCCGTGGAGTCAACAAAAGGTCATATACGCTGTAATTATATATAGGTATATAAACTATTGTTATCCATTAAAATAAGGCTTATTTCTTAGCAGCCTTTGGCTTCTTTGCACCGTACTTAGAACGGCTCTGCATTCTGCCGTTTACACCCTGTGTATCAAGTGTACCACGAATAATATGGTAACGTACACCAGGAAGGTCCTTAACACGGCCGCCACGAATCATAACTACAGAGTGTTCCTGAAGGTTATGACCAACGCCCGGAATGTATGCAGATACTTCAATACCGTTAGTAAGACGAACTCTGGCAATCTTACGAAGAGCTGAGTTAGGCTTCTTAGGTGTAGCAGTCTTTACTGCAGTACAAACGCCACGCTTTTGAGGTGAGTTGTTATCTGTAACAACATTTTTCTTAGTGTTTAAGCCCTTTAAAAGTGCAGGTGTCTTTGACTTCTTTTCGATAGTCTTACGACCTGTTCTTACGAGCTGATTAAAGGTAGGCAATAGTTTATCTCCTTTCAAAAATTATTTTATACGCTGTGTGCGTATAAGTCATACGCCGAAAAATCGGCATATCAATTAAACGCACACCTCGGGGCAAGCCAAAGCTTACCCCGAAATGTTGTATTATTTGCTAAAAAGTTGCATAAAAATTTGTTGATTATATACAAACTTATCTCACACGATTTAGCATTATACCACTACTGCATAGTGTTTGTCAAGAGTTCTTGTAATTGTTCAAGATTTAAAATTTCATCGCTGTTTTCAGCGGCAAAATAACTCGGAACAACATCAACCTTACGGAATACGTCCATACCTGTACCGGCAGGAACAAGTTTACCGATAATAACATTTTCCTTAAGACCGATAAGCGGGTCGCTCTTGCCTCTGATAGCGGCATCGGTAAGAACTCTTGTTGTTTCCTGGAAGGAAGCGGCTGAAAGGAATGAATCTGTAGCAAGAGAAGCCTTTGTAATACCCATAAGAATAGGAATATACGTTGCTTTCTTAAGATTTTCCTCACCTGCTTTAATTCTTGCATCAATCTTGTCGTTTGCTTCATCAACAGCCGAAACATCAACCATTGTGCCTGCAACAAGATCGGTGTCACCTGCTTCGTCAACAGTACATTTCTTAAGCATCTGACGAACAATAACTTCGATATGCTTATCGTTGATATCAACACCCTGTGTACGATATGCAAACTGAACTTCCTTAATAAGGTAGTTATAAACAGCCTCTTCACCGAGAATTGCAAGAACATCATGCGGATTAACAGCACCGAGAGTAAGCTCAGTACCCTTTGTAATATGAGCACCCTCTACGATATTTTCGCAAAGTCTTGCACCGTAAGGAATAAGATACTTCTTCTCCTCGGCAGTATCTTTATTATAAACGATAACGTGACGGCTCTTTTTGATTTCCTCAAAACGAACATCACCTTCGATTTCAGAAAGAATAGCAAGCTGCTTTGGCTTTCTTGCCTCAAAGAGTTCCTCAACACGAGGAAGACCCTGTGTGATATCTGCACCGCCGGCTACACCACCGGTATGGAATGTTCTCATTGTAAGCTGAGTACCAGGCTCACCGATTGACTGAGCAGCAATGATACCGACTGCCTCACCAACCTGAACAGGTTCATTAAATGCAAGGTTTGCACCATAACACTTACGGCAAACACCGTGACGTGATTTACAAGTAATAAGTGAACGAATCTTTACCGACTCAATACCTGCGTCAACAATACGCTTAGCATCATCAGAAGTCATCATTCTGTCAGCTTCCATAAGAACTTCACCGGTCTTAGGGTCAACTACAGGGTCAACAACAAATCTGCCTGTAAGTCTTTCCTCAAGCGGCTCAAGAACACGGTTACCATCCATAATTTTGCTTACTACGATACCGTCGTGACATCCGCAGTCGTCGTCACGAATGATAACATCCTGAGATACGTCAACAAGACGTCTTGTAAGATAACCTGAGTCAGCAGTACGAAGAGCTGTATCGGCAAGACCTTTACGAGCACCACGAGAAGAAATGAAATATTCAAGAATATTAAGACCTTCACGATAGTTAGCACGAATAGGAACCTCGATTGTCTTACCTGCAGTATTTGCAATAAGACCTCTCATACCAGCAAGCTGACGAAGCTGTGAAGTACTACCACGAGCACCAGAGTCTACCATCATGTGAATTGGGTTATGAGCACCGTCAAAGTTACTCGTAAGCTCATTAGAAACCTTATTAGTACAATCTTCCCATGCTTTGATTACTGCTGAGGAGCGCTCCTCGTTAGTAATAAAGCCGTAGTTATAGTTATATGTGATTTCATCAACTTTCTTTTCTGCTTCTGCAAGGTATTCCTTCTTCTTTTCAGGGATAAGTGCGTCGCAAACAGCAACGGTAGTACCTGAAACAGTTGAATACTTATAGCCCTGTGCCTTGATAGAATCAAGAACATGAGAAGCAATAGAAACGCCGTGAACATTGATACATCTTTCTGCAATTTGACCGAGCTGCTTTTTCTTAACTACAAATGAAACCTCAAGGTCAAATTCGTGTGCAGGGTCAGTTCTGTCAACAAAGCCGAGGTCCTGAGGAATCGGATTATTGAAAATGATTCTGCCGATTGTTGTAATTATAACAGCGCTCTTAGTTACACCGTCAACCTCACGAGTAACACGAATCTTTGCAGGTGAATGCATACCGAGAGAACCCTCCTGATATGCCATCATTGCCTCATCTTTATCTCTGTAAAGCTTATATGAACGGTAGTAGCCATACTTTTGAGCAAGCTCTTCCTCTGAAATCTCACAAAGAATAGCTGGATTAGAAATATAATCACGTGGATCTTCAAAATCTTTATTAATATCAGCTTTAACGTCTGCAAAATCAACTTCCTGAGTTCTTGCCTCGTCCTTATAGAATTTAGGTTGACCCGGTTCGCCTTCTTTAATCATTGTAAGATAGTATGAACCGATAACCATATCCTGAGTAGGAACAGTAACAGGCTTACCGTCTGACGGCTTAAGAAGGTTATTAGCAGCAAGCATCAACATTCTTGCCTCAGCCTGAGCTTCAGCAGAAAGAGGTACGTGAACAGCCATTTGGTCACCGTCGAAGTCGGCGTTGAATGCGGTACAAGCAAGCGGATGGAGCTTAATTGCTCTACCCTCAACAAGTACAGGTTCAAATGCCTGAATACCAAGTCTGTGAAGTGTGGGGGCACGGTTTAACATAACAGGGTGATCCTTGATTACAACCTCAAGGCTATCCCAAACAGCAGGATTATTGGCTCTTTCAACCATTTTTCTTGCTGACTTAATATTAGATGCAACACCGGTTTCAACAAGTCTTTTCATAACGAAAGGCTTGAAAAGTTCAATAGCCATTTCTTTAGGAAGACCGCATTGGTGCATCTTGAGTTCAGGACCTACAACGATAACAGAACGACCTGAATAGTCAACACGCTTACCGAGAAGGTTTTGACGGAAACGTCCCTGCTTACCCTTAAGCATATCAGAAAGTGACTTAAGAGGTCTGTTATTAGGACCTGTAACAGGACGGCCACGACGACCGTTATCGATAAGAGCATCAACAGATTCCTGAAGCATTCTCTTCTCGTTTCTTACGATGATTTCAGGAGCGCCAAGCTCAAGAAGTCTTTTAAGACGATTGTTTCTGTTAATAACTCTTCTGTAAAGGTCGTTAAGGTCAGAGGTAGCAAATCTGCCGCCGTCAAGCTGAACCATAGGACGGATATCAGGAGGAATTACAGGAATAGCGTCAAGAATCATCCATTCAAGCTTATTGCCGCTGTGGTAGAAAGCATCAACAACATCAAGCCTTTTAAGAAGTCTTACTCTCTTTTGACCTGTAGCACCCTCAAGTTCTGCAGTAAGTTCATCACGAAGCTGAGCAACATCAATTCCCTGAAGAAGCTCTTTAACAGCCTCGGCGCCCATGCCTGCCTTAAAGTCGTCCTCGTATCTTTCTCTCATTTCAGCATATTCTTTTTCATTAAGAATCTGCATCTTTTCAAGTGGGGTGTCACCGGGATCGGTAACAATGTAAAGTGCAAAATAAAGCACCTTTTCAAGGTATCTAGGGCTGATATCAAGTACAAGACCGAGGCGGCTCGGAATACCCTTAAAATACCAAATATGAGAAACAGGAGCTGCAAGCTCGATATGACCCATACGTTCACGTCTTACTTTTGAACGTGTAATTTCAACACCGCAGCGCTCGCAGACTTTTCCCTTATAACGAACTCTCTTATATTTACCGCAATGACATTCCCAATCCTTCATAGGTCCGAAAATTCTTTCGCAGAAAAGACCGTCACGTTCAGGTTTAAGAGTTCTGTAGTTTATTGTTTCAGGCTTTGTTACTTCGCCGTAAGACCATTCACGAATCTGCTCCGGTGAAGCAAGGCCGATTTTTATTGAACTGAATTCGTTTTCATAATTATCCATATGGAAGCACTCCTTTATATTAGTTAGTTGCGGAAGTCTTATCAGAATTATTCATCGTCTGAAGAATCGTCGCCGAAGCCGAAACCGTAATCATCATCTGATTCGCTTTCGCCATCTGCAAACAAATCATCAAAGCCATCTGACTGACCTGCTTCCTGTTCGCCCTCAGCATTTTCTACTCCAAAGCCTTCCTGACCCTCAAAGTCATTTACTGTTGTAAATGCTTGTTCATCGATTGGCTGAATACCTGAACCGTCATCAAGGTCTTGCTTAAGCTCAACCTCATTGCCGTCCTTATCGAGAACCTTAGTGTCAAGACCGAGTGCCTGAAGTTCTTTGAAGAGAACCTTGAATGACTCAGGTGTGCCTGCCGCAGGAATATTCTCGCCTTTTACGATTGACTCGTAAGTACGAACACGGCCGACAACGTCATCGGACTTAATTGTAATAATTTCTTGAAGAGTATAAGCTGCGCCGTAAGCTTCAAGTGCCCAAACTTCCATTTCGCCGAAACGCTGACCGCCGAACTGAGCTTTACCGCCGAGCGGTTGCTGAGTTACAAGGCTGTAAGGACCTGTTGAACGAGCGTGAATCTTATCATCAACAAGGTGATGGAGTTTAAGATAATACATATAACCTACTGTGATACGGTTATCAAACTTTTCACCTGTACGGCCGTCGATAAGTTCTGTCTTACCGTCATATACCTTCTTGCCGTTTTCATCGATATAGTAACCGATATCGGCTTCCTTAAGGCATTCACGAATATCTTCCTCATGAGCGCCATCGAATACAGGAGTCATCATCTTCCAGCCAAGAGCCATAGCTGCATAGCCGAGATGAACCTCAAGTACCTGACCGATATTCATACGTGAAGGTACGCCGAGAGGGTTAAGAACAATATCAAGAGGTCTGCCGTCAGGAAGGAATGGCATATCCTCCTGAGGTAAAATTCTTGAAACAACACCTTTGTTACCGTGACGACCTGCCATCTTATCGCCGACTTGAATTTTACGCTTTTGAGCAATATATACTCTAACTACTTTATTTACACCCGGTGAAAGCTCATCGCTGTTAGCACGGGTAAATACTTTAACATCAACAACAATACCGTATTCGCCATGAGGGATACGCATTGATGTATCTCTAACCTCTCTTGCCTTTTCGCCAAAGATAGCTCTCAAAAGTCTTTCCTCGGCTGTAAGCTCTGTTTCACCCTTAGGTGTAACTTTGCCGACAAGAATATCGCCTGAATGAACCTCGGCACCGATACGGATAATACCGTCTTCGTCAAGGTCACGAAGAGCATCCTCACCAACGTTAGGAATATCTCTTGTTATTTCTTCAGGACCGAGTTTTGTATCACGAGCCTCTACCTCATGCTCAACAACGTGAATTGAGGTATAAACATCGTCTCTTACAATCTTTTCATTAATAAGAACAGCATCCTCGTAGTTATAACCTTCCCATGTCATAAAGCCGATAAGGGCATTCTTACCAAGTGAAATTTCACCGTTGCAGGTTGCCGGACCGTCTGCAATAACCTGTCCGTCCTCAACTTTTTGGTGAAGAGAAACGATAGGACGCTGATTAATGCATGTTCCCTGGTTAGAACCTTGGAACTTAACAAGCTCATACTTGTCAACTTCACCCGGCTTAACTGTAATTTCAATAGTGTCGGCATCAACTGCAGTAACAGTACCGCCACGCTTAGCAATAACAACTACACCGGAGTCGTAAGCTGCTTTATATTCCATACCAGTTCCTACAACAGGAGCGACTGTCTTAAGAAGAGGTACAGCCTGACGCTGCATGTTAGCACCCATAAGTGCACGGTTAGCGTCATCGTTTTCAAGGAAAGGAATCATTGCTGTAGCAACTGAAACTACCATCTTAGGCGATACGTCCATATAATCTACTCTTTCAGGAGGAAGAGTAAGGAACTCATCACGGCAACGGCAAGTAACTCTTGCGTTTGTAAATCTGCCGTTTTCATCAAGAGGTTCGTTAGCCTGAGCAACAACGTAATTATCCTCAACATCGGCAGTCATATAAACAACCTCGTCGGTTACAACGCCTGTTTCCTTATCAACCTTGCGGTATGGAGCTTCGATAAAGCCATATTCATTAAGACGGCTGTAACAAGCAAGATAAGAGATAAGACCGATGTTAGGACCTTCAGGTGTCTCTATAGGACACATACGGCCGTAGTGGGTATAGTGTACGTCACGAACTTCGAAACCTGCACGGTCTCTTGAAAGACCACCGGGACCGAGAGCCGAAAGTCTTCTCTTATGAGTAAGCTCTGCAAGAGGATTGTTCTGGTCCATAAACTGAGAAAGAGGAGATGAACCGAAGAACTCTTTAATTGCGGCAACTACAGGACGAATATTGATAAGAGCCTGAGGTGTGATAGCACCGTCGTCATCCTGAGCCTGAAGAGTCATACGCTCACGAATAACTCTTTCCATTCTTGTAAAACCGATTCTGAACTGATTTTGAAGAAGTTCGCCGACAGCTCTGATTCTACGGTTGCCAAGGTGGTCGATATCGTCGGTAGTGCCTACGCCATTTGCAAGGTTAATAAGATAAGACACGCTTGCAAAAATATCATCTGTTGTAATATGCTTGGGAACAAGGTCGTCTGCTCTTCTTTCAATTTCTTCCTTAAGAGCATCAACGTCGTCGCCGCACTTTTCAAGAATTTCGGAAAGGACTCTATACGATACCATTTCGTGAATACCAAGCTCTTTGCAGTCGAAATCAACGTATTTGTAAATATCAACCATACCGTTAGATACGATTTTTACTTCCTTGCCATCTGCATCTACAAATGCAACCATAACGCCTGCATTTTCAATTTCAACAGCTCTTTCTTCGCTGATTTTCTCGCCTGCATCTGCAAGAAATTCACCCTGTGGTGAGATGATAGGCTGAGTAAGAACTCTGTCCTTAAGTCTATCACTTAACGAAAGCTTTTTATTATATTTATATCTGCCGACTCTTGAAAGGTCATAACGGTGAGCATCAAAGAACAAACCGTCAAGATGAGCCTGTGCTGTTTCAAGGGTTGGCGGCTCACCCGGACGAAGTTTTTTATAAACTTCAAGAAGAGCCTCCTCGGTGTTCTTAGTAGTATCCTTATCGATTGTGGCAAGAATCTTTTCATCTTCGCCAAAGAAATCAACGATTTCAGAATCAGTACCAAGGCCTAAAGCACGAAGGAAGGTTGTGATATAAATTTTTCTGTTTTTATCAATACGAACATAGAAAAGGTCATTGGCGTCGGTTTCATACTCAAGCCAAGCACCACGGTTAGGAATAACAGTGTTGGTAAAAAGTTCCTTACCTGTCTTATCGTGGTCCATATTGTAATAAACACCCGGAGAACGAACAAGCTGAGACACAATACATCTTTCAGCACCGTTGATAACAAATGTACCTGCATCTGTCATCCAAGGCAAGTCGCCCATAAAAATAGTGTTTTCTTTAATTTCGCCTGTTTCTTTGTTAACAAGTCTTGCCCTAACCTTTAAAGGACGGGCATAAGTGGTGTCACGAGCCTTACACTGTGCAATTGAATACTTAGGTTCGTCGTCAATTGAAAAGTCGACAAAGTCAAGTACAAGGTTGCCGGTGTAATCGCTGATTTCACCGATATCCTTAAATACCTCTTTGAGACCCTCTTCAAGAAACCAACGGTAAGAACTCTTCTGCACCTCGATAAGGTTAGGCATTTTCATAACCTCATTGATTTTTGCAAAACTCTTTCTCGTTGTTGTGCCGAGCTGGACATCCTTAACATTTACCATTAGAGTCACTCCGATCGTTTTATTTTCATAAATTGTTTATATTCGTAAACGGCAAATTGCTTATTGCGTTATGACCTGAAAATCAAAATTTTCCGTTACATATATTACGCAATAATTAAAAATATAGAATTTATAATTTGCAATAAAAAGCCATTTTAAGATGCTTAATAATATAAACTAAGTAAAACAATATGTCAACACTTTTTTTAATAAAACTTTGCGCATCTTAAAAAGTTTTTAGTACACTGCTCCGTGTGTATCGCATTTATGCCGAAAAATTAACTTAATTTAAGTATTTTTAGATTGATTTACGAGATACACTTTGATATAATTGCAAATAGATTATAAAATATTTATTACATTACTATTTAGCTTTCAGGTGACAAAATTGAAAAATACTATCAAAAAATTATTTTGCACGGCTTTATGTCTTATATTGACAATTACAATATTTGCCGGTTGCTCATCAAATAACAATAAAATCGACTTTATATATCCTTTTTCCGGTGACATTAAAAGTTTCGACCCGCAAATTGCAAAAACAGCCGATGAATTTTTGCTTGTTGAAAATTGCTTTGAAGGACTTGTAAGAGTAAATGACAACGGCAAGGTACAGGCAGGCGTTGCAAAAACTTGGGAAATAAGCAATGGCGGAAAAACATATACATTTCATTTAAGGCAAGGGGCAAAATGGAACGTAAAAAGCACGTCGCAGAGTTCTGACAATAAAGAACTTACAAAAGTGCAGGAGCTTATGGGCGAAAGCTTTAATCCTGATATAACCGCTAATGACTTTGTATTTGCACTCCAAAGAGCGTGTGAGAAAAATACCGACGCTCCCCTTTTCTCATCAATTTCAAATATCGTGAATGCATCTAAAATACATTCAGGTAAATTAAGTTCAAATAAATTAGGCGTGAAGGCACTTGACGATTACACACTTGAAATTAATCTTAAATCAGCAGACGACGGATTTTTAAACGTTCTTGCAACAGCCGTTGCAATGCCCTGCAACAAAGAATATTTCAACGCAACAAAGGGCAGATACGGCTTAGGTCTTGATTATACAATATTCAACGGTCAATTCTATGTCAGTAACATTCTTGAAGCATCATACATTTTAAAAAATAACAAGCAATACGTCGGCGACTTCAAATCAGCTGTAACTGATATTACATTAAAAATAACAGACAACACCGAAGATGCAGCTAAAAATCTTAAATCAGGCTATTACGACGCAGCTTATATAACGGGTCAGGAATATGATAAGCTAAAGGACAGCGACATAACTGCAATAAGCTACACCGACGCAACGCTTGCAATGGTATTAAACAAGAACAACACTATCTTTTCAAATGACAAATTAAGGCAAGCGGTTTGTTTAAGTATTTCGGATATAGACACAAAGAAATATGACTATTTAAGCCGTGCAACAAGTTTTACACCGCCGAGTTGCAAAATAGGAACAGACGAGGCAAATAAGGCAATCGGCACAACCGTTTATAAGCAAAACATATCCAAAGCGCAGCAGCTTTGGAAAGAGGAATTAAACGAACTTGGCGCATCGCAAGCAAGCTTTAACGTTATTGCGACCGAGGAATACAAAGATACAGTTAAAGAACTTGTTCAGGGTATTCAGGCAGGCGTTGGCTCAATTTCAGCTTACGGCAATGATGATGAACATAAAATCAGCTTTTCATTAAAGGTAAATATATTGAGTGAAAGCGATTATCAAAATGCTTTGTCAAAAGGTGATTATGACATTGCGCTTTATAAATTCACGGCTACTAATCAAAGTCCGCTTGATTTTTTAAGTACAATCATTAACGGCAATTACATCGGAACCGTACCTGCCGCAATATCTGCACTAAAAAAAGCGCAAAACGCAACTGCCGCAGAACTCGCCGTTAATACTAAAAAATGTGAAACGGCAATTTTAGCAGATTACAGCATTAAGCCTGTACTTTTTGAATCATCATATTATGCTCAGGCAAGCGGAGTTAAAAATGTTCAGTTCCACCCCGGCAGCGGAAGGGTAAGCTTTGTAAATGCAACAAGAGAAGAAAAATAATTTAACAGCAATAATTATAAGCTGGGGACTTGTTTTTATTTGTATGGCAATAATATTTTGGCTTTCCTCGAAAACGGCTGACGAATCGGCGGCACAAAGCAGTATTATTGTAAAATGGATAATAAATCATTTCGGAAAAAACAGCGTGACTGATTTTATCGTAAGAAAGCTTGCTCATTTTTCAGAATACGTTGGTCTGTGCTTTTTGGCAAGCAATGCAATATATCAATCGAGTAAGCGTTTTATTCCGCTTTATTCCTGCGCTCTCACCTCTTTCTATGCAATAAGCGATGAATTTCATCAAATTTTTGTCGACGGGCGTTCGTGTGAAATAAGAGATTGGGCAATTGATACAGTCGGTGCTTTAGTAGGTGCTTTAGCCTTTTATATTATTTACATTATTATAAAAAAAGTTGTTAAAAAGAAAAATAACATTGACACACAAATTAATTAGTTTATAATATATTAGATAACGATTTATAAAACGGAGGAAAAACAAATATGAACGTACTTGTGTATGATAACGAAGAGCAAATCGGTATTGCGGCAGGTAACTATATGTGCGGACAGGTTCTTGCAAAGCCTGACAGCGTACTTGGTCTTGCTACAGGCTCAACGCCGCTTAAGCCTTACGGTCATATGATTAAACTTTATGAGCAGGGTGCAGTTGATTTCAGTAAGGTAACAACCTTTAACCTTGACGAATATTGCAAGCTTGACGTAAACGATATAAATTCATATCATCGCTTTATGCATGATAATCTTTTCAATCACATTAACATTCCCGAGGAAAACATTAATTTCCTCAATGGCAATGCTGAAGATCCCGAAGATGAATGCAAAGCTTATGAAGAAAAAATCAAAAAAGCCGGCGGAATTGACATTCAGCTTTTAGGTATCGGTTCAAACGGTCACATTGCATTTAATGAGCCGTCTGACAGTTTCCAAAGATGGAGTCACGTTGTAGCACTTAAAGAAAGCACAATTAAGGACAATAGCCGTTTTTTCAAATCAATTGATGAGGTTCCTACTCACGCAGTAACTATGGGTATCGGCTCAATTATGCAGGCTAAGAGAATACTTATCATTGCTATCGGTGAAAATAAGGCTAAGGCAATCAAGCAACTTATTGACGGCGATGTTACACCGCAATGCCCTGCTTCGGTTCTTCAATTCCATACAGATGTAACTCTTATGCTTGATAAGGGTGCTGCATCACTTCTTTAATATAAATTTTAAGGAGAAATCAAAATGGCTGAAAAAGAAAAATTTTATATAACTACAGCAATTGCATATACCTCAAGAAAGCCGCATATCGGCAACAGCTATGAAATTGTTTTGACAGACGCTATTGCAAGATATAAAAGGCTTCAGGGATATGACGTATTTATGCTTACGGGTACTGACGAACACGGTCAAAAAATCGAAGAATATGCAGAAAAAGCCGGCGTTACTCCTAAGGAGTATGTTGACAAGGTATCGGGCGAAATCCGTGAAATTTGCGACCTTTTAAACACAAGCTATGACAAGTTTATCAGGACTACCGACCCTTACCATGAAAAAATCGTTCAAAAGATTTTCAAAAAATTATATGACCAAGGCGATATTTACAAAGGTCATTACGAGGGTATGTATTGCACCCCTTGCGAATCATTCTGGACTGAGAGCCAGCTTGTTGACGGCAAGTGCCCTGATTGCGGCAGAGAAGTAAAGCCTGCTAAAGAGGAGGCTTATTTCTTAAGGCTTTCTAAATATCAAAAGCAGCTTGAGGAATTTATTGAAAACAATGAAAACTTCATTTATCCAGAGGCTCGTAAAAAGGAAATGCTTAATAACTTTATTAAGCCCGGCTTGCAGGACCTTTGCGTAAGCCGTACAAGTTTTAAATGGGGTATTCCCGTAACTTTTGACGATAAGCACGTAATTTATGTTTGGATTGACGCACTTTCAAACTATATCACGGCTTTGGGATACACTC
>ENA-OOYM01000198-OOYM01000198.1-human-gut-metagenome-genome-assembly--contig:-NODE-198-length-13250-cov-2.140887_pt1 | contig 13250 bp, 12 predicted proteins | sample MGYA00241702_ERZ501376 | MGnify/ENA primary metagenome ERZ501376 (study PRJEB25962, sample SAMEA2042840) | human gut metagenome | biome: human gut; feature: human-associated habitat; material: faeces... | reverse complement strand
AAGTGCCTGATATGCAGCCTCCTGTTCCGCTGCTTTTTTGGTATGTCCGGTTCCGCTGCCAATGACACGCTCTCCAATACATGCACGGACAGTAAAACTCTTATTATGATCCGGACCGGACTCATCAGTCAGTACATAAGTAAGCTGCTCATGTTCTCCCTGCACAACCTCCTGCAGGATAGTCTTGCTATCATAAAAGAGCTGTTTGTGTTCAATATCTGTCAGAATATATTTATGAATAAACTCTTTTGCATTAGCAAAACCACCATCCAAATAAATTGCCCCGATCACAGCTTCAAGCGCATCAGACAAAATAGATTTGCGACCTCTTCCTCCGGTCTGATCCTCTCCTTTTCCGAGTAAAAGATACTCTCCTAAAGCAATATCCTTGGTACAGAGTGCCAGTGTCGGTTCACAGACAATGCTTGCACGCAGTTTTGTCAGTTCTCCTTCCGGCTTGTCCGGATACTCTTTGTACAAAAATTCACTGGAGATAATCTCAAGCACGGCATCGCCCAAAAACTCCAGTCTCTCATTGTCCGAATGTTTCTTTAAGTGCTTCTCATTGGCAAATGAACTATGCGTCAGTGCCTGACGAAGCAGTTTCTCATCATGAAAGTGATATCCGATCACTTCCTGAAATTTTTTAATATCTGTCACTTCTTTCCCCTTTCTGAAATAAAGGAGTCCGCCACCGGACTCCTTTCGTATCTGTGTTTAGTTTTCATTCATTGCAGCTTTGATCTGTTCTACCGCATCCCCTACTGTAACAATCTTTTCTGCCTGCTCGTTTGGAATCTCGATATCAAATTCTTCCTCAAGTCCCATAATGATCTGGAATACATCCAGGGAATCCGCTCCCAGATCATCAATGAATGTGGTATCCATCGTAATCTCATTTTCGTCCACGTTTAATACGTCCACAATAATCTTCTTTAATTTTTCGAATTCCATAATACTTCATTTCCTTTCTTATTCTTCTTCATTATTTTTGGAATCTGCAACTCTTTCTTTGATAATTTCGTTAATATTCTCTTCACGGAATGTCACACACTGGTAAATGGAATTGGTAATTTCCTTTGCTCTGGAACTTCCATGGGTCTTTACCACAAGGCCATTCAGTCCCAGAAGCGGTGCTCCGCCATACTGGCTCGCATCAAATGCTTTGAGTGTCTTCTTCAGTGACGGCAATGCCAGTGCCGCACCGATCTTGCTCTTTAAATTGCTCATCAGTCCCGCCTTGATCACACCGATCAATGTTGAACTGAGACCTTCATATAATTTTAAAATGACATTTCCGACAAATGCCTCGCACACAATGACATCTGCTCCACCGTGTGGAATCTCTCTTGCCTCAATACTTCCGACAAAATTGATATCCTCACATTCTTTCAACAATGGAAATGTTTCTTTTACCAGAGCATTTCCCTTTTCCTCTTCCGCACCAATATTTACAATCGCCACTCTCGGATTCTTAATCCCCACAACGTTTTCCATATAAACGGAACCCATCTTTGCAAACTGTAATAAATGTTCCGGCCGTGCGTCCACATTTGCGCCACAGTCGATCAACAGTGAAATTCCGGTCTCCGTCGGAATGATCGGTGCCAGCGGTGGGCGTTTGATTCCACGCGTCCGACAATCGTCTGTCCGCCAACCAGAACCGCTCCGGAACTTCCTGCGGAAACAAATGCATCCGCTTCTCTTTGTTTTACCATATTCATACCTACAACGAGGGATGACTGTTTTTTCTTTCGAATTGCCTGAACGGGTGGCTCTGCCATCTCAATTACTTCAGGCGCATCCACAACCTCAATACGCTCCTGCGGATATGGATACTTCTGCAATTCTTCCCTTACCACATCTTCCTGTCCAACCAGAAAAACTTTGATATCTTCACGGGAAGAGACCGCATCAACTGCTCCCTTGACAATTTCTGCCGGTGCATTATCACCGCCCATTGCATCAAGAGCTACTTTCGTGATTGTCTGCATGGTCTGTTCCTCCTTATGCATCTACTAGAAAATATACTATATATCATTCCATAAATCAACGATAAATTGGCTCTTTCAGACACAAAAAAATCAAGAGTCAGCAAAACCGCCAACTCTTGATTTTTAAAGACCTATCCTTATTAGTCCTGCGCGATAATCTCTTTTTTGTTATAAGATCCGCAGTTCTTGCATACACGGTGTGGCATCATTAATTCGCCGCACTTGCTGCACTTTACTAAGGTCGGAGCAGACATTTTCCAGTTTGCTCTTCTCTTATCTCTTCTTCCCTTAGAAGATTTATTCTTTGGACAAATTGACATTTGTTTACACCTCCTTAAACCTGTTAAATATATCTTGGATTGCTGCCATTCTTGGATCAAGCTCTGTTCTCTGGCAACTGCAGGCTCCCTTATTCAAGTTCATCCCGCAGACTTTACAAATTCCTTTGCAATCGTCCTTGCACAGAACTCTCATTGGCCAGTTCACCAAAATCTCGGCGTAGACAAGTTTATCTACATCCAGTTCAAACCCAATCAGGTAATCCGGTTCCTCCATCTCTTCATCGACAAGCCCCTCTTCCCGAACAGTGAGTTTCTTATCTATGTCAAAACGGATCGGCGTCCGAACTTCTTCCAGACACCGCGCACACGGAATCATCACATCAATATCAACCGTACCCTTAACGAATACCGCTGCATTCTCCTCATTACGAATCTGCAATGTCACCGGTGCTTTGCGAACAATAGGAAAATCTCCCAAGCGGGAACGAAAGGAAGTGAGCGAGATGTCCGCCTCCTGTGTCAATTCCTTGTTTATGGATTTTGTAATGATTGAAAGATCAATTTTCACACTATTCTCCTATTCACACCTAAACAATTATACATAGGGTGTCCTGCTTTGTCAACTAATTTTTACAAATTATCAACAAATTTATCAACATTTATTTTACCAGTGCTACGGTCTCACGACAGATTGCAAGCTCCTCGTTGGTCGGAATGACACATACGGTAACTTTTGAATCCGGTGTGGAAATAATTTCCTCCACGCCACGCACATCGTTTGTCTTCTTATCAAGCTTGATTCCCAGATATCCCAGATAAGAAACGATCTTTTCACGAATGAAAGAAGTATTCTCTCCGATACCTGCAGTAAATGCGATCGCATCCACACCATTCATTGCTGCAACATATGCACCGATGTATTTTGCCACACGGTAAGCAAATACCTCACAGGCATCAATGGCGCGTGGATTTCCTTCATTATAAGCAGCTTCCAGATCGCGGAAATCACTGGATACACCGGATAATCCTTCAACACCGGATTTTTTATTTAACACATTCATGACACCATCGATGTCGAGGTTCTCTTTCTTTGCGATAAATTCCATGATTGCCGGATCAATATCTCCGGAACGGGTTCCCATAACCAGTCCCTCCAGTGGAGTCAGACCCATGGAAGTATCCACACATTCTCCATTTAATACAGCACTGACAGATGCTCCGTTTCCAAGATGCGCTACAATAATCTTGCTGTTTTTCAGATCCAGTTTCAGATACTCTGCACATGCTTTGGATACAAAACTGTGGCTGGTTCCGTGGAATCCGTATCTTCTTACTTTATATTTCTCATAATATTCATATGGAAGTCCGTACAGGAATGCCTTTCTTGGCATTGTCTGATGGAACGCCGTATCAAATACACCAACCATCGGTACATTTGGCATAAGATCCTGACACGCACGGATACCGATCAGGTTTGCCGGGTTATGTAACGGTGCAAGTTCATTACACTCTTCTACCTTTGCAAGCACTTCTTCTGTCAGTACCACCGACTTTGCAAACTTCTCTCCACCGTGTACAACACGATGTCCAACTGCGTCGATTTCGCTCAGATCCTTTACTGCTCCACTCTTTGGATTATGCAGTGCATCAAGAACCATCTGAATGGCCTCTTTGTGGGTTGGCATCGGAGCTTCCGTGATCTCCTTATCCATTCCCTCTTTCTGGTAAACCAGTCTTCCGTCAATTCCGATTCTTTCGCATAAGCCCTTGGCAAGTACCTCTTCTGAATCAGAGTTGATCAGCTGGTACTTCAGGGAAGAGCTTCCGCAGTTGATTACTAATACGTTCATTTGAATTCTCCCTTGTCCTTATTCATTTTGTGGAAATCCACAATCTTTTTCCATTATAAACACATTTTCCTTCTTATACAAGTGGAAATCCTCGAAAAGCTGTGTTAATATTTTAACAGAAAAACAGGCAGAAGAAACGACCGAACAGGAGGCAAACGTGAAAACAGCAGGAATTATCGCCGAATACAATCCGTTTCACAACGGACACCAATATCAGATGGAAACCGTACGCCACCTTACAGGAGCAGATTTTGTGATCGTTGCCATGAGCGGAGATTTTATGCAACGCGGTGTTCCTGCCATTGCCGACAAATACACGCGCACCCGCATGGCACTTCTCGGCGGTGCCGATCTGGTGCTCGAACTTCCAGCTGTATGGGCGACCGCTTCTGCGGAATATTTTGCTGCCGGAGGTGTACAGCTTCTCGGAAAAACAGGCGTTGTTGACACGCTCTGCTATGGCTGTGAAACTCCGGAAAAAGAACTTATGCAGGCAATTGTCGAAGTTCTTTCCAAAAATGCTTCGGACTATCAGATGCTGGTTTCTTATGACATGAAGCAGGGAAATCCGTTTCCTGTCGCACGAAGCCACGCACTGTGTTCCCTGCTGCCTTCCTTTTCTTCTGATGCGGTTTCTTCTTTTCTGGCATCTCCGAACAATATTCTGGCCTTAGAATACGAAAAAGCAATTGCCCGCTGGAATTCCATAAACAGCGTACATGACCATATTCTTTCCAGTATGCCGGTCCAACGTATCGGGGAAGGTTACCACAGCACAAAAACAGGTGTAACCTATGCCTCTGCAACTGCCATAAGAAACGCCCTGCTTGCGCCATCTGAAAATGACGGTAACCACAACCATTCCATGCGTATAAGTACAGACGGCTATGATTTCGGGCTTTCGCAGATGCTTCCCGAGACTTCCGCCTCCCTCCTTGCCACTTTGGCACAGCAGAACCTTCTTCTGGACACGGATGCTTTTTCTCAGGCTCTCTACACCCGGTTATGGGCACTGTACGATGGAGGCTATGCTGGCTTTGCAGACTGTGGCAAGGATCTGTCCCACCGGATCACACAGCAGCTTGAACATTTTTTAAGCTTTTCGCAGTTTGCCGATCTCTTAAAAAGCAAAAATACAACATACACACGCATCTGCCGTGCACTGCTCCACATCCTGCTCAACATCCGGCAGGACGATTATGCTGCGCTCTGGCAGCCGGATGGCATTCCATATCTGCGTGTGCTTGGTTTCCGCAGGGATTCCTCTGTGCTTCTTTCTGCCATCAAAAAAGAAGCATCCGTTCCTTTGATTACCAAAGTTGCAGATGCTTCTTCTATCCTTCATGGAATTGCATACAAACGTTTTTTACACGATGTAGCCTGTGCTGATCTGTACCGCACTACATCTTCCATGCAGATACAGACCGAATTACCAAACGAATACCGACAGCCCATCGTCCTCGTATAACCTTTACAGTTCCATAATAATCTCTCTTGCCAGACTCTCCTCGATCGGCTTGGCATACACATTCGGTGCAAACTCCACTACATCGCCAATGCCTTTTTCGATCACAAAGCGTAACTTTCCGTCACGCACCTTTTTGTCGGTATAAAGCTTCTTAACCAGAGCTTCGCGATCAATATAATCCGGAATTCTTGTCGGAAGTCCCACACGCGCATACAGCTTAGTCACACGCTCTGCCTCTTCCTCTGACATATAGCCAAGGCGTGCCGAAAGCAGTACCATAGCCGCCATTCCGATGGAAAGTGCCTCGCCGTGCAGAAGCCGGTAGTCACTGACAGTTTCAATGGCGCGTCCCACCGTGTGTCCTAAATTCAGGACTTCGCGCAGTCCGCTTTCTCTCTCGTCTTTCATAACAACATCATACTTGATCTTACAGTTGTTCTCTGCGATATATTCGCAGGCAAACTTCTGGAAACTCATAATATCATCCAAGTTTTCCTCGATAAACTCAAACATTTCACGGCTCGCCAGACATGCATGCTTGATGGTCTCTGCCATGCCGCTTGCCATCTGACGTTTCGGAAGGGTTTTCCATGCGGCAATATCAATGTAGACCTTGCGCGGCTGATTGAAAAGTCCAATCAGATTCGTTGCAAGCGGTGTATCAACGGCAGTCTTTCCGCCCACGGATGCATCTGCAGCAGCCAGAAGTGTGGTCGCATAATTGATAAACGGTACGCCTCTGCCATATGTTCCTGCCAGAAATCCTGCCAGATCCGTAACAACACCTCCGCCGATTGCAATCACAGCACAATCTCTGCGGAACCCTTTTTCCAGCATGGCATCTTCAATCTTCGCCTTCGTCTGTCTGGTCTTACTTTTTTCTCCTGCGGGAAATACGAACAGTTCCACTTTAAATCCAGCCTTGCTCAGCTTTTCACTGATTGGTTTTGCATACAGATCCAGTACATTGGAATCCGTGATCACGGCAAACTTCCTGATTTTTCCCAGAAGACCGGTCTCTAAATCCTCTACCAGTTGATCCTCCAGACGATACCCCATCTCAATATCGTAACTGTCATCCACCACTTTTTTCAGTTCTACATTAAATACGCTCACTTTGTCACCCCTGTCTGTCTAATCTACCCCGGCAGCAAGTCTTGCCAACCGGTCCGCCTCTTCATTTCCTTCTACCCCGGAATGTCCTTTCACTTTCACAAAATGAAGGGAAATTTTATCATTCACGGACTGTATAAAATCATAATAGGCAATCGTTCCCTGTTTGTTCCGCTTCCAGGCTCCGGTTGCCCACATCTCTATTCCCATATAGTCATAATAAATGGTTAAGTCGGTAAGTCCCATGGCAACAGCTTCTTTTACTGCAGCCATGCTGCCTAACACCTCTCCTGCCACATTGCGCATCGATGCCATCTGGGGATCATTGCCGCTTCCGCTGATCACGTGACGTTCTCCCTTTGTCACGAGAAATCCGCCATATCCATAGACGGAAGTAGCACTGTTAAACGAACCGTCGACAAACGCATAATTTTCCGGTTCCTTTTGTTCCTCTTTTTTTTCTTCCAGAAACTGTTCCGCTTCTGCGCGTGTCGCAAACCCTTTATAGACAGCTCCCGGAAATCCATGCACCATACTTTTACATGCATCCCATGAGGTATAAATTCCCGGAACTTTTCCCTTTTTTACCGCATAAAATTTTCCAGCCATAGATTATCCTTTGCCGTGCAGTTTTGCAATAATCTCTTCTTTTAAAAGCATCGCTCGGTCTTTTGCCACTCGGGAAGCTGCCTGTGAAGTCAGAATCATGGAAATGAATCTGGATGCAATGTCCACCTTTCCAAGTTTATAAGCTATATTCGCCATCAACAGGTTTACGGTACTTTCTTCCATTCCGCACATTGGGAAATTTTCGGATGCAATCGCTTTTAAAAATCCCTCATATGCCTGTTCATAATACGTGGCTTCTTCTTTCCGGCATTCGGCAAGTGTTTTTTCATCTTTCTTTTTTGCCTTGGAAAGCTCCTCAATCCAGCCGCGGTACAGCCAGGATATCTTTAGGCACTCATATGCCTTTTCACTGTTCTTTCCCTTTTTCACCAGTGTATTATATAAAGCCAATTTATACCGCTCAATGGCTTTTTCGTAAGAATACGGCTCCATCGGTTCTTCTTTTGGCTGCTTCTGCCCTTTGAACTTATGGCATACCCCTTCTTCAATCATCTTGACCTGACCGGTAGACAAATGGGTAAAATAGCGGTTCATCGCCGTATATCCGCACTGTGGGCAGGACGATACATCATATTTATTTGTATCAATGTACTGAAAACGCGGACGTAGATCAAAATCCGGTTCCATGCGCTTTACCCGTCCAGTTTTTACCATTCTTGTACGGAAAACATTATCACATACCGGACAACGGATGGATTTATCCAGTAAGAACTCAGTTTCGCTGTGAACCGGTTCTTTTTTTGGCACCGGTTCCGGTGCTTTCCGTGCAGGTGTATCACTTTTTTCCTCTTCAAAGAGGTGGTCTGTATCCATCTGATCCAGACCAAATTTTTCCAATCCCGATAATAAATTCATTCTACGCCTCTTTTTGTCTATTCTTTATTTTTTCGGCAGCTTAAAAGAACTCTTCAAAGAAACAATTCTGTTAAATACAGGCGCTCCCGGCTTTGAATCCTTATAATCTGCGCAGAAAAATCCTTCTCTTACAAACTGAAAACTCTCATATGGTTTTGCCTCTAACAATGCCGGCTCTACAATGCTCTCTGTCAGGACAGTCAGGGAATTCGGATTCAGATTCAGACTTCCGTCTTCATTATATACGCCAAGTTCTTCATTAATGAGGTTCTCATATAAGCGAACCGTTACTTTCTTTCCGTGTTCTGCCGATACCCAGTGAATGGTTCCCTTTACTTTTCTTCCATCCGGGCTGTTTCCGCCTTTTGATGCCGGGTCATATGTGCAGTGGATAACCGTAACTTTCCCGCTCTCATCCTTTTCAAATCCGACACATTTCACGAAATATGCATTCATGAGACGTACTTCATTTCCCGGGAACATACGGAAATATTTCTTCGGCGGTTCTTCCATAAAATCATCCCGTTCAATATAAATTTCCCTGGTAAACGGAACGGTTCTCTTTCCGAGTTCCGGATTTTCCAGATTATTGTCCACCGGAAGTTCCTCCGTCTGGCCCTGCGGATAATTGTCAATGACAACCTTTACCGGATCTAAAACTGCCATCATACGTGGACGTTTCATCTTCAGATCCTCACGGATGCAGTACTCAAGCATTGCATAATCCGTAGAACTGTTTGCCTTGGAAATACCTCCAAGTTCGATAAATTTCTGAATGGATTCCGGTGTATATCCTCTGCGGCGCAGCGCTGCAATGGAAACCAGACGTGGATCATCCCATCCATCTACAATCTTCTCCTCAACCAGACGCTTGATATAACGTTTTCCGGTTACAACATTTGTCAGATACAGTTTTGCAAACTCGATCTGCTTCGGAGTCCCTTCCGGACTGGTCTTATATCCAAGTTCTGTCACAACCCAGTCATACAACGGTCTGTGATCCTCGAACTCCAGAGTACAGATGGAATGGGTTATTCCCTCGATTGCATCCTCAATCGGATGTGCAAAATCGTACATCGGATAAATACACCACTTGTCCCCGGTATTGTGATGTGTCATATGTGCCACACGATAAAGGATCGGATCTCTCATATTGATATTGGAAGAAGTCATATCAATCCGTGCACGAAGTACACGACTTCCATCCTCACATTTTCCTTCCTTCATTTCTTCAAACAGCGCAAGATTTTCCTCTACGCTTCTTTTGGCATATGGGTCTTCTTTTCCCGGCTCTGTCAGAGTACCGCGATACTCACGGATTTCGTCTGCAGACAGATCGGATACATATGCTTTTCCCTTTTTAATCAGTTTAATCGCTGCTTCATACATCTGATCGAAGTAATTTGATGCAAAGAAGAGACGATCTCCCCAATCTGCTCCAAGCCATTTTACGTCTTCCTTAATAGACTCTACAAACTCAAGTTTCTCTTTTGTCGGATTTGTATCATCAAAGCGGAGATTGAATTCTCCTCCGTACTTTTTTGCTAACCCTGAATTTAAAAGAATGGACTTTGCATGTCCGATATGCAGATATCCGTTTGGCTCCGGTGGAAAACGGGTTTTTACCGTTTCACAATGTCCCTCTGCCAGGTCCTTTTCAATAATCTGTTCAATAAAATTCTTGGAAACCGCTTCATTTTCCATATATCTATTCCTCCAGCACTCCTCAAATAAGAATAATTATAGGGATATTCCCGATATTTGTCAACCAAAACGCACCTGTGTACGCTATTGCTCCTGTCCTTTTTCGGATTCCAGAATTCCGTCCAGCGCACGTGTTGAAAAATATGCAATCTGTTTCTTCCCGTTTTTTATTTTTTCTTCCGTTTTTTTCACTCTGTCACCGGTTCCGGATGATGCACTTTTTCCCAGTGTAGAAATTGTAACCGCTCCCTGTGCATATCCGCCATTCCAGTTCTGTTCCATATAGCGGCCATTCAGCTTTGCATCAAACAGCTCTGTATAATAAACCGACCACACACTGACAACCGAAGTCAGCGCGGCCTTTCCTGCCATCTGACGCATATCAGAGTTTCTTCCAACCGCGTATACGCATTTTCCGCTTTCTTTTGCATTTTCAGCCATCTGCATAACAGCATCCAGATCGGTATTGGATGCAAGAACCACACACCCGCTCCGGATCAGATCTCCGGCTGCGGTTGCCTCCGCATCACTGTTATTCCAGGCATCTATGTATTCTACCTGTAAAACAACCTTTTTACAGACGGCCTTTACTCCCAGGTAATAGGCATTAATATCTGCATGTGCATCATCGTTTGCCTCTGCCGCCACATATCCCAGTTTTACATTTTTCTTTTCGTCAAAACTCTTTGCGGGAATCTTTTTCTTTTCCTTCAGCTTTGCTACTTTCATTCCGGCCGTGACTCCTGCCACATAAGAAGCTTCGTAGGTATCCATATGTACATTGTAAAGATTTGTGAGTTCTGTTCCGTCTTCCGTTACCGTACTCTGTGTCTTTGAATCGTTGATAACTACAAAATCAACTTCCGGATTCTTTTCTGCTTCACTTTTTATTGCTTCTTCATAGATGGCGCTGTTTGCAATAATAATCTCACATCCCTGTCTGATAAGATCCTTTACCGCACTTTTGCAGCCATCATTCGCACCGACACGCTCTTTCCAGATGATATCCTGCTCCGGAAGACTGACATTTTCTGCTGCCGCCCGGATTCCGTCAATATGTGCCAGTGTATAGGCTTCTGTCTCATCTCCGTTTAAGATAACACCGATCCATCCCTTTTGTTCTTCCTCATTTTCCGGTGGAATTTCCACTTTCGTTTCCGCAGTCTGTTCGTTTTCCTGCTGCTTTTGTTCTTTGTCTGCTTTCTGTTCTCCTGATTCTGTCTGTGTTCCGCTGACACCTGCCATTCCTATCAGAACCGCAACGATAAGCAAAACACTTAAAAACTTTTTCTTCATGATTTTTTCTTTTCCACTCACTAAATTTTATTTTACATGCTGGTGGGTAAACAGATGATCCTGACAGTATTCACGATTTCCCACGCATTTGCTGCAATAACGGAACTGTAATTCCGGATTTGTCAGCTCGGTTCTACCACAGATGGCACATTTGTGACGTGCAATGCCGGACCCCGGACGAGGCTGACTGAACTGTGCCCGGAATTCTTTCTGGCGTTTCTTTTGTTTTCCGGACAAACGGGTCTTCATTGCATGGAAAAACCAGAACATATTGAGTACCGGAACCACAATCTGTACGCAGTTTAAAACACCCACGAGAATTCCCATTCCGGTTCCATAACTTGCAATTCCGATCGAGAATATACGAACCACCTGATATCCCAGATATACCAGTTCAAAAATTAACATCCATTTCATCCTGATCGGAAGGACAAAATACAGGCGTACCTCTCCCTCCGGCATGCACATGGCCAGCGCCAGCAGCATGGACATCAGAATATAATACGTGGACAGATACGGAGAAAAACCATATCCCAGCAGAATCCGCGTAACAACATATACGATCGCGCCCACAATGTCACACAAAATCACACTTCCCCACAAAAATACATTCATGCGGAATGTTCCAAGCATGGATTCCAGCGAACTGCCCCACATAAGCACACAGAACAGAAATAAGATTCCAAAAACATCCAGCGATGCCGTCGGTGTAAAAATCCATGTCACAACTCTCCAGATCTGTCCGTGCAGAATACTGCCCATATCAAAATTCATATAACTCATGAGTCCGGGTGCCGTCAGCTGTACCACGTATCCAATCACCTGCGCAAGTACAAAATATCTGCTCAGATTGGCGACCGCATGTCGTCCCCATTTGCGTTCCAGTTTATCCATCCAGTTCATAAATCTGTCTCCTGTCTACATAGAATAGTGTATGTATGGTTACGGTCACTTCTGACCTTTCTGTCAACCAATTATACGGTTTTCAAATCCCTCTTGTCAACGCAGCGGCACGTTCTTTCCAACATTTTATAAAATCTTTATGTTTTCAGTCGTTGTCTTTTGTCAATTCTTGTCGTATAATGTTTTAGGTTTTGTTTTGAAATCATACTTATTTATAATAAGTTTAGTTACTTACACATGGAGGTTACATTTATGAGTGACAAGCAGTTACATAAACTTGGAATTGATATCGGTTCCACCACCGTCAAAATTGCAATCCTCGACTCACAGGACAACATCCTGTTTTCCGATTACGAGCGTCATTTTGCAAATATTCAGGAGACACTGGCGTCCTTAATTGCCAAAGCATCCAACGAACTGGGGGATCTTTCTGTTTCTCCTGTTATTACCGGATCAGGCGGACTGACCCTTGCAAAGCATCTGGAGGTTCCGTTTACGCAGGAGGTTATTGCAGTATCCACTGCTCTCACTCATTATGCGCCACAGACCGATGTTGCAATCGAGCTCGGCGGAGAAGATGCCAAGATCATCTATTTTGAAGGCGGCAATGTCGAACAGCGTATGAACGGTATCTGTGCCGGCGGTACAGGTTCGTTCATTGATCAGATGGCATCCCTGATCCAGACCGATGCTTCCGGATTAAATGAATATGCCAAAAATTATAAAGCAATCTATCCGATTGCAGCGCGCTGTGGTGTATTTGCCAAGACAGATATCCAGCCTCTGATCAATGATGGTGCTGCCAAAGAAGACCTTGCTGCTTCTATATTCCAGGCAGTTGTCAACCAGACGATCAGTGGACTTGCCTGTGGTAAACCGATCCGCGGACATGTGGCATTTCTCGGTGGTCCTCTGCACTTTTTATCCGAACTGAAAGCAGCGTTTATCCGCACGTTAAATCTCGATGATGAGCACGCAATTACACCGGAAAATTCGCATCTGTTTGCAGCGATCGGTTCCGCATTAAATTATAAAGAAGACGTAGAGACCACTTTAGGATCTCTGCAGCAGCGTCTTTCCACCGGCATTAAGCTGGAGTTTGAAGTTGCCCGTCTGGACCCGCTGTTTGCCAGCCAGGAAGATTACGATGCTTTTA
>ENA-OOYM01000192-OOYM01000192.1-human-gut-metagenome-genome-assembly--contig:-NODE-192-length-13474-cov-2.387063_pt1 | contig 13474 bp, 10 predicted proteins | sample MGYA00241702_ERZ501376 | MGnify/ENA primary metagenome ERZ501376 (study PRJEB25962, sample SAMEA2042840) | human gut metagenome | biome: human gut; feature: human-associated habitat; material: faeces... | reverse complement strand
AGTTACTAAGGAGCCGGTAGGTGTGGATGTGGAACAGCAGAACCGTTTTTTGCAGGAAACCCGCAACAGGAAACTTGCAAAGCGGATATTAACGGAAGCGGAATGGAACTGGTGGAAAGATGCCGGGGATGATCCGCAGGAACTGCTCCGGTTCTGGACAAGAAAAGAAAGCTATGTGAAAATGACCGGGGAAGGAATGACAAAGGCATTTCATACCGTGGATACCCTGCATGGGAAATACTATAAAGAAATTCCGTTGGGAACGCCAAAAGACAGATATCTGATCAGTGTCTGTACGCAGGAAGATAGGACTTGCGATTTTGTATGTAAAATGTTAGATTAATATCTGGAGGCAGAATATGCATGATGAATTAACAAAAAAGGATATTGAAAAAATGGAGGCAGAGATTGAGCACCGGAAGCTGGTGGTTCGAAAGGAAGCCCTCGAAGATGTAAAAGAAGCACGTGCCCAGGGAGACCTGAGCGAAAATTTTGAATATAAGGCAGCCAAAAAGTTTAAAAACGAAAATGAAAGCCGTATCCGTTATCTGGAAAAAATGATCAAGACAGCAGTGATTGTTTCTGAAGACTCTCCGGAAGATGAAGTTGGAATGAACAATACCGTCGATATTTATTTTGAAGAGGACGATGTGACGGAAACATATAAACTGGTGACAACAGTCAGAAGTAATTCACTGAAAAATCTGATCAGCAGGGAATCACCGCTTGGCGCAGCTATTTTCGGGCATAAAGTCGGAGATCGCTGTGAAGTTCATGTAAATGATAATTATTCCTATTTTGTACAGATTAAGCATATTGTCAATACTATGGATGACGGCACAGATGAGCTTCGAAAATTTTAACAACAGGAGACAAAAATAAAATGAAAGTATCGGAAATTTTAAAGAAGAATGAGGTGACAATCTCATGTGAGATTTTCCCGCCAAAACAGGGAGCACAGCTGCAGAATTACAAGGCAATCGCAGCAGAAATCGCAAAGTTGAAACCGGCATATATCAGCTGTACATATGGAGCAACCGGCGGAACGAGTGATTATACCGTTGAGATCGCAGATGCGATCAACTCTTATGGGGTGCCGGCAATCGCACATCTGACCTGCGTCTCTTCCACAAGAGAAAAGGTACATACTGTAATCCATGAGCTGAAAGAGCGCGGAATCGAAAACATCCTTGCACTTCGCGGGGATATTCCGACAAACACGGATTTTCCGCTTCCGGATCAGTATCACCATGCGATTGAGCTGATTCGTGAGATCAGGGAGGCAGGAGACTTCTGTATCGGCGGTGCATGTCATCCGGAGGCTGCCAATATGAATGAAGATCTGGATCATCTGAAAGAAAAAGTGGATGCAGGCTGTGAATATCTGACCACACAGATGTTTTTTGATAATAACATTTACTATCGTTTTCTGTATAAGGCACTTGCAAAAGGAATTGATGTTCCGGTGACTGCCGGAATCATGCCGGTTACCAATGCAGCACAGGTGAAGAGAACGATTTCCCTGACCGGAAATCTGGTTCCTGCAAAATTCTTAAGTATTGTGGATCGTTTTGGGGACAACCCTGCAGCCATGAAGCAGGCAGGAATTGCCTATGCAACCGAGCAGATTATTGATCTGATTGCCAACGGAGTCAACCACATTCACATTTACTCTATGAATAAACCGGATGTTGCTGCGGCAATCATGAACAATCTGTCACAGATTTATGTGAGAGAGCAGGCGTGAAAATGAAGAAAAAGGAAGAACAGCTGGTCCGTAAAGTGACCGATATGATACAAAAAACACGGGAAGGAAAACTGCACTGGGATATTCAGTGTCAGACCACTGAGTACAATGATCCGGCGAAGAAACCAGTGGAAACCGAAGAGGGAGAGACATGGGTGATTGATGAGTGTTTTGTTTCCTATCACTGTATGGATCAGGAAAAAGAATTTCTATTGGTTTCTTATGAGCAGATCTACACCTGCGGAGAGAAAAAGAAGTCCTGCAATTTGATTTTTCTGCCACCGCTTGGCATCCGCTTCTTCGATGTGGATGTTTTAGCTCCGTATGCAGTGGAGGCGGATCAGATGCTGATCTACGAAGTACATATGCTGTGGCTGACCGTGCTTGAGCAGTATAAAAAAGATCCACAGAGCATGGAACTGGATGTGACAGGGCGCGAGCTGGTACTGCAGCAATAAACATGAATATACAATGTGTATAATAAGTGAAAAAAACCTCTGGAATTTTTAGACAAAATTTCCAGAGGTTTTTTGGCAGTTTTTCCAACTTTATTTCGCATACATTTTCAAGTATAATGAAAACCGAAAAAACCCGAAAAATCATTCAAAAGGAGGAAAAAATGGGAGAGAGAAGGTTTTCAACAAAGAACCGTTTTGTGAGTTTTTTACTTGCAATTGCGATGGTTCTGACACTTTTACCGATTGGGGCGGTACAGGCAAAAGCAGAAGAGACAACGGTAAAATTGTATTTTGAGTTGCCGCAAGGAACAAAAGTAACGGATTGGGGTGTGAATGTCTGGTCTAATGCTAAAGTTACAGAAGGAAATTTGGATCAGACAATTGCTCCTTGGGGAAGTGATAAATTACCAACATTATTACCCGATTCGGCAAATGATAAATGGGGATATGTAAAAATTTCCGGAACCATAGAAGGCTTGCAGTTTGTTAAAGCGGATAAAACAGAATACAAATGCTGGAATGCTCAAATTGCAAAGGAAGGACATAAAGAAGCATATTTTGATCCTTCAGTGGAAAAATGGTATACAAGTGCTGAAAAAACAATAGAAATTAAAGCTGCTGAAATTAAAAATACATTTACACTTGCAGGAGATTCTGGATTGACTGGAAATAGCAACTGGGATGCAAAAGATACGCGAAATGTATTGTTGCAGGATGTTTCAAATAAAAATAAGTTCAGTATTACTTTTCAGAATGTTGCAAAAGGTAAATATTCCTATAAGATTTTACAGGATCCTGAGAATTTTGGCTGGGATAAACCCTGGGGATATAGAGAAGGCAGTGATGGTAACCGCAGCGTAACAGTAGATGCACCTTCAGATGTTACGTTTACGATAGATCTTACAGACACATCAGAGGGGAAAACGGTAGAGGTTAACCAGAAAAAGCTCAAGAAAATTGTAGTTGACAATGGAAGTATTTCCAAAGGTCAAACAAAAGAATTAAATACATCGGCAAAATACTATAATGGAGAATCTGCCGAGGCAGAAACCGTCACCGTTTCTTATCAGTTAAAAGCATCAATGGAAGGTGTGACATTAGATGAAAATAAGCTTACGGTTGCAAAGAATGTTGATTTAACAGAAGTGACCGTTGTTGCCTCTTACAATGGAGCTACACAGGAACTGACAATTCCAGTTGTAGAAAAGCAGTATCAGGTAACCATAAATATGTATTCCCAGGATTTGGAAATGAAGCCTGGGGTATCGGATGTTTACATTTTTGAGAAGGGTGGAAGTAGCAACACGATTGTTACTTTAAATAAAACGGTAGAAGATCCAGAAAATAATGTGACATGGGTACAGGGAACAGTTACGGTGCCATACAATTCACTTGGAATTATTGCTAGAGATCAAGCTGGATCTTGGGATGGTGGAAAAGATGGCAATCAATATTATGTTATTGATGAGAATACTTCAGAAGTAACCTTATGGTATGTGTATGGAAAAACACCTGTCACAAAAAAACCTACCATTACCAAAGAAGATCCAAGATATTTTTATCTGGAATATGAAAATGATACTTTAACAACCATTCCGGAGTTTTATTCGTGGACTACTGGTTTTGCGGCAGAATTGAAAAAATTTGAATCCGCAGGAGCTGGAAAATGGAAAATTAAGGTTCCGGTAAAGTCAAGCTGTACAAAAGTTGATTTCGTTATTGCAGTGGATTCTTCCGGTTCTGACTGGGTCAAGGATGGTGGAGATCATTCTATTGCATTTCCAGAGGATCAGAATGTCGTATGTGCGAACATGAAACAGGGCGAAGAACCTATATTGAGTGCTCCATACAATAAGGGATATGAAGTCCTTCCAAAAGAAAATAAGATTGCATTTTATTATCGGGATGATAACGCCTTAATTGATGATAAGCTTGCAGATATGAAGGTATCTGTAGATATCAATGGTACGGAATATGAAATGACTTATAATGCTGGGAATAAGCGTTTTGAGTATAACTATAACAAACTGGAAAGCGGACGTACATATTATCGTTATAAAGTCGGGGATGAATATATTTTAGACAAATATAACGATAAGCAGGAACAAAAAGGGGGAAACGATTATTCTTATATTGAGTATTATAAGCTGAATGCTACTATTCAGGCAGAGGTAATGAATGCGTCATTTAATTATAATGAGAATAATGTCGTAAAATTTACTGTAAATCAGGATGAGAAAGATGAGAAGAAATTAGAAGTTGCATCGGCAAGCATTGATGTTTCTTCTTTAGGTGGAAGCAGTACATTGGCAATTGTACCGGATTTGCAGGCGGTAACAATATCAGCCACAACAGATACTTCGCTAGGTAAAAAAACATTGCCAATTGTTGTAACAGATCAGTATGGAAATGAGTATTCAACAAGTGTACAGGTTGAAGTGACTGCTCGAACCAAGAAAAATGCGAAAGATTTTGATTGGGATGAATCCGTTATTTATTTTATGGTAACGGACCGCTTCTTTGATGGAAATGAATCAAACAATACAGCAAGCGGAGCACAGACTTACGGAAAGGATAATGCAGGTCTGTATCATGGTGGTGATTTCGCAGGAATTACACAAAAGTTAGACTATTTAGAGGATTTGGGAATTAATACAATCTGGATTACTCCTATTGTAGAAAATATTCCGGGAGTTAAGGTCACTGACACGGGAAAAGAAGATGTTCCGTACAATGCTGCATACCATGGATATTGGGCAAGCGATTTTACAAAGCTGAACCCAACGCTTGGAACAGAAGAAGAATTTCAGACATTGATCGACCAGGCACACAGCCGTGGAATCCGCATTATGGTAGATATTGTGGTTAACCATGCCGGATATGATACAGATTTTGGTAATATGATCCGAAGCGGAGACGATATTGTATCTGGAAGTGATCAGAAAGATTCCTTAAGCAATTTACCAGATTTTAAAACAGAAGATCCTGCAGTCAGCGCGCAGCTTGTAAAGTGGCAGACACAGTGGGTGAAAGATTTTGGTATCGACTATTTCCGTGTTGATACAGTTAAACATGTGGAAAATGATACCTGGGCAGAATTAAAGAATGCTCTGACGGAAGTAGATTCAGATTTTAAGATGATTGGAGAGTATGCAGGAGGAGGCTATGCTTCTAATGGCAATACTTTAGGAACCGGAGAAATGGATTCGGATCTGGATTTTGATTTTAATGATCAGGCAACTAATTTTGTAAAGGGAAATATTTCTTCCGTAGAAAGTTTCCTGACATCCAGAAATAGTGTATTAAACAATACATATATGACAGGTCAGTTCCTTGGAAGTCATGACGAGGATGGATTTAAGAAGAAACTTTTGGATGGTGGAATGGCTGAAGATGCAGCAACTGCGGCATCCATGGTAGCCGCAAGCCTGCAGATTACTGCAAAAGGACAGCCGGTTATTTACTATGGGGAAGAGATCGGTCTGACGGGATTAAATAATTATCCATATCAGACAAACCGTTATGATTTTGACTGGACAATGGTAAACAGTGACAATAAGACCTATCAGCATTATAAGAAGATGCTTTCCATCCGTAATGCATATACAGATGTATTCGCAAGGGGTGACAGAAAAACAATTTTAGCATCTGATGAAAATGGTTATGATATTGTATCCAGAAGCTACAAAGGAACAAAATTATATGTTGGTTTAAATATCAAAGATGTTGCACAGACTGTAGAAATTCCGGTTAGTGAAAATAATGGAACTGTTTTGAAGGATCTGTATTCTGGAAAAACATATACGGTAAGTAACGGAAAGATTAAAGTGATCATTCCAGCGGCAACAGATGGTGGCACCGTTGTTCTGAAAAATAATTCAAGTACAAACGGCGGTTCTACCGGTGGAAGTTCTTCCAGCGGAAGCACAACAACTCAAACCAAGCCTTCTGAAGATATCAAAAAGGATACAACAACGATCGTTATTCCTGCAGAAAAACTTCCGGAAGGAACGACTGCAACCGTAACAGTCACAAAGGATGCAAGCGGAAAAGTAACCGCAGAGGCAGCAGTAGCAGCAACTGGAAAGACAAGCAAAACAGGCGTGAAAGCAACCGTAAATGCCGATGTGATCCAAGCTGTAACAGAAGCTGCCGGAACGAAAGACGTAACCATCACACAGGAAGTCAAGAAAGCAGATGGAACAACAGCATACACCTTACAGGTAAATGCAGCAGATGTCAAAGCAGGTGCAAAACTTGCTGTAATGAAGAAAGATGAAAAGACCGGGGAACTGGTTCTTGTAAACCGGAAAGCTTACAAGGTCGCAAAGGATGGTTCTGTCTCACTGACATTTAAGGGTGAGGGAACTTATGTCGTAAAGACACAGGCTGAGGTAAAGGCTCAGGCAAAGCAGATCGCAAAAACCGTTAAGCCAGCAAAGACCACAGTAAATGTTGCTACAAAAAAGACAACCGTATTTAAATGGAACAAGAAGCTCAATATGGAAAACGTGGCAAAGATTACCTATAAGTCTTCCAAGAAGTCTGTGGTTTCCGTAAATAAAAATGGAAAGATTACTGGAAAGAAGAAAGGAACCGGAAAAGTGACCGCAGAGGTTACATTAAAAGACGGAACCAAAAAAACAGTAAGGATGAAGGTAAAGGTGAAATAAGCCAGAACCTTAAAACAATAGTTTTATACTCATTTTCTGCCATAGGGCTTACAGGGGGAAACCTCTGTAAGCCCTGATTTTATTAGACAACCAGGGGCTGCTGTGTTATACTCATTATGCTTTAGGAGGATGTAAAATGAAAAAATCATATGCAGTTATTACAGGGGCAAGCTCTGGAATTGGTATGGCATTTGCAAGACAGCTCGCGGCAGAAGGATACCGTCTGGTACTGGTTGCGCGACGGGAAAACCGGTTGCAGGCACTGGCGGAGGAATTGAAAAAAAGTGGGACGGAAAGCATGGTTATCACGGCAGATTTGTCCGAAAAAGAAGCGTGTTACCGTCTGATGCAGCAGCTGGAGCCGGTTCCGGTTGAAATATTGATTAACAATGCCGGTTTTGGGGATTGCGGCAGTTTTCTCGAGACAGATGCAGAGAAGGAAATGCAGATGATTGATGTGAATGTCAAGGCCATGCATCTTTTGATGAAACTGATGCTTCGCCGCATGGAAAAGCAGGAGGGCGGTTACATTTTAAATGTCGCTTCTTCGGCAGGACTGCTTCCGGCAGGCCCTTATATGGCCACCTATTATGCGACCAAAGCCTATATGGCGAGTCTGACGCGGGCAGTGGCGCTGGAACTGAAGCAGAGAGGCAGCCGGGTGTATGTAGGGGCATTGTGTCCGGGTCCGGTGAATACGGAATTCAATGAAGTGGCAAATGTTGAATTTGCACTGGCCGGAATCACACCGGAGTATTGCGCCGGATATGCATTAAAGCAGATGAAAAGACGCAAAGTGCTCATTGTTCCGACGACTGAAATCAAGGCAGTAACGATATGCGGAAGATTTATTCCGCAAAATCTGCTGATCGCAATTACTGCACATCAGCAGAAGAAAAAGCTGAAAGCAGAGGACATATAAAATGGAAGAAATTAAAATAGGCTCTCATGTGGGAATGGCAGGAAAAGAGATGTTTCTGGCATCCGTGAAGGAAGCGGAGCGTTATGGGGCAAATGTGCTGATGCTCTACACAGGGGCACCGCAGAATACCCGGAGAAAAGAAATCAAAGACTTAAATATTGAGGCGGGCTGGGAGTATGCCACAAAGGCTGGAATCCGGGAAATCGTGGTTCATGCACCGTATATCATCAATCTTGCCAATACGGTAAAGCCGGAGACATTTGAGCTTGCTGTGGAATTTTTGGAAAAAGAGATCCGGCGCACGGCTGCCATGCGAAGTCATATCCTGGTGTTACATCCGGGGTCCGCGCTGGATGCGGGTGCAGAGGCCGGAATTGCACAGACTGTCCGCGGGCTGAATATGGTGCTGGATGAGAACGAGGATGAGGTATTTATTGCTCTGGAAACGATGGCAGGAAAGGGCAGTGAGATTGGAAGAACCTTTGAAGAAATTAAGGCAATCTATGATGGAGTGAACAAAAAGGAGCGGTTGAGAGTCTGTTTTGATACCTGTCATGTAAACGATGCCGGGTATGATCTGGTGCATGATTACGATGGTGTTTTTAAACATTTTGATCAGGTGATCGGACTCGACCAGATTGCGGTCTTTCATATCAATGACAGTTTAAATCCACTTGGGGCACACAAAGACCGTCATGCCAATATCGGGCAGGGAACCATTGGATTTGAGACGTTGCATCGTCTGGTTCATGATCCACGTTTTATGGAAATTCCAAAGATTTTGGAAACGCCATGGCTTTGTGCAGAGGGGGAGACAAAAAAGACGATTCCTCCATATAAAGAAGAAATTCAACAGCTTCTTGCAAAATAATGACAAAAAGGAGAATGGTTATGGAAACAAAACAACCGGGGATTTCCGGCTATTGGTTAAAGCTGATTGCTGTAATTTCCATGCTGATTGATCACACGTCAGCCGTTATTTTAGAACAGATTCCGGGACTGGAAGCCCCCGCATTTTTCATGCGCATTATTGGAAGAGCTGCGTTTCCGATTTACTGTTTTCTTCTGGTAGAGGGATTTTACCATACACGCAGCAGGGCAAAATATGCGGGAAGGCTTTTTTTGTTTGCACTGATTTCCGAGGTTCCGTTTGACCTGGCATTCAGCAGGAGAATGTGGGATTTTTCCAGCAACAATGTCTTTTTTACTTTGCTGTTCGGACTTTTGGTGATCTGGGGTGTTGAAGGGATAAAACAGAAGTTTGTGGCGGATGTTTACGGGGAAAAAGCAGCAGCCATCCGTGTGATTCTTATCATTGTGACAGTTGCGGCCGGGGGATTTCTGGCACTTCTTTTCCGTACAGATTACGATTTGTCGGGAATTGTGACAATTTTTGCAATTTACATGTTTTATCCGAAGAAAGTGAAGGGAATGGGGATCGGTGTTCTTGTTTTAACCCTGCTGGCAAGTATCATTGAAGCGGCAGCATTTTTAGATATGATACCGATTTATTTTTACGATGGAACCAGGGGAAAACAGATGAAGTATTTCTTTTATATATTCTATCCGGCACACCTGTTTCTTCTTGCCATGATCGCACGGGCAATGGGACTTTGGGCTTAATATTTTAAGAAGATGTTACGATTCTTATGAAATTCTTATCTTTTTCAGATACAGCTTGCGTTCCTGAAAAAGCGGGAGTACAATGCAGACGAAATGAAAGACAGATAGGAATGGAGGTCTTGGATGATGAGACAAAAATCTTGGAATCAGTTTAAAAAAACAATGGCTGCCTCGACACTGGCAGGAGCGATCACTTTTACAGGGTGTGCGGTGATGCCTTCGGTTACAGCTTTTGCAGATACAACGGAACAGACCGGTCAGGTATCGTATGATAATGAGGTGATGCCGATCCACACGGACGTGCAGACGGAGGCAAAACCGTTGATGAAGGGTACGTCATGTACGGTTTCGGATGGAAAGAACCTGTATTATGCGTTTGAAATGATGGGTGTGCGTATGGGAATTATGAAATACAACACCAAAACAGGCAAAAAGAGTGAGGTATATTCCTACAAAATAGGGAAAAACAAAAAGGGAAGCAATGGTTTTTCCCAGTTATCTGTGGATAAGAAATATATTTATGCAACCTGGGACCGTTACTATGGAACCGATGCAACGAAAGAATATATTTACCGGATCGCTAAAGACGGGAAATCCGCAAAGAAGCTTGCACTTGGACGTGACCCACAGCTGATAGATGGACGGATTTATTATCTGGCACTGAAAAGTAAAAGTGAAGATGGCATGAATTATTCGGAAGATACCGGAACCGTTATGAGCATGAAGACGGACGGAACGGATAAAAAGAAAGTTGCACAGATTGTAAACAGCGGAGATGCTTATCGGTATTCCCTGTTTCAGAGTGAGGGAAAGATTTACTATACCAAGGAAAACGAGAACAAGACATTTTATGATCTGGAGGGAAACAGTTATCAGAGAGAGGCCTTTGCGGTTAAGGATGAAAATTATCTGAGTGTTTCACTGGAAGCTGTCAATGATGGAACATATACCTATAGTACGACAGGAAAGGATCGGTACATGCAGACGAAACTCTACCGGACAGATAACAGGACGGGAAAGAAAAACCTTGTGGCATCCTTTAAACTTGGCATTGAAAAATACTCGGTTTGTGGAAATTATGTATTCGTGGAAGCAAATGTTCCGTACAAGGGAGCTGATGTGACTGAGAAACTTGCAGTTTACTGCTATAAGGCAGATGGCAGCAGCAAAGTAAAGCTTGCTTCCTGGTTTCCGGCAGAATAAAATCCGGGTAACAATCGAAAAAATAAAAGAAGCACCGCGACTGCGGTGCTTCTTTTATTCTGGGGATTTATTTATCCAGATCTTTTTTATCTACATTCTGCAGCATCATTGCACGAACTTTCAGAGGAAGTCCGAACAGTGTGATGAATCCGTCTGCATCGTGATGATCGTACTGATCACCGGTTGTGAAACTTGCCAGAGACTCACTGTAGAGAGAGTATGGAGAAGTTGTGCCGGCTTTGATGATGTTTCCTTTGTAGAGCTTGAATTTTACTTCACCGGTGACATACTTCTGGGTAGAAGTAACAAATGCCTGGATTGCTTCGCGAAGAGGAGTGAACCATTTTCCTTCGTATACAACATTGGCAAGACGGTTGCCCATCTCTTTCTTTGCAGATAAGGTATCGCGGTCGAGAACCAGTTCTTCCAGCTGGTCATGTGCTTCCATAAGGATCGTTCCGCCAGGAGTCTCATATACACCACGGGATTTCATACCAACGACACGGTTTTCTACGATATCGATGATGCCGACACCGTGCTTTCCACCGAGACGGTTTAATTCACGGATGATATCGGAAACTTTCATTTCTTTTCCGTTTACAGTTTTTGGAACACCCTTTTCAAATGTCATGGTTACATATTCGCCTTCGTCCGGAGCTTTCTCAGGGGAAACACCAAGAACCAGAAGATGATCATAATTTGGCTCGTTTGCAGGATTCTCCAGCTCAAGTCCTTCATGGCTGATATGCCATAAGTTACGGTCACGGCTGTAACTCTGGTCTGTGCCGAATGGAAGATCGATTCCGTGTGCTTTGCAGTATGCGATCTCTGCCTCACGGGAATCCATCTGCCACTTGTCATCACGCCAAGGAGCAATGATTTTGATATCCGGAGCAAGTGCTTTGATACCAAGCTCGAAACGGATCTGGTCATTTCCTTTTCCGGTAGCACCGTGGCAGATGGCAACAGCGTTTTCTTTTCTGGCGATCTCTACCAGTTTCTTTGCGATACCAGGACGTGCCATGGCAGTACCTAATAAGTATTTGTGCTCATATACAGCACCAGCCTGTACACAAGGTACGATGTAATCGTCACAGAACTCATCTGTGATATCTTCGATATATAATTTAGAAGCGCCGGATAATTTGGCTCTTTCTTCCAGTCCGTCTAATTCTTCGCCCTGTCCGCAGTTGATACAGCAGCAGACAACCTCATAACCATAAGTCTCCTTTAACCAAGGGATAATAGCGGTAGTATCGAGTCCGCCGGAGTAAGCTAAAACAACTTTTTCTTTCATAAGATTGTATCCTTTCTTTCTATATGGAATTGTACGCTCTCGTACGACTAACCCTACTATACATCAATCCAAATGAAAACACAAGTGAAAAAATATACATAAAATTGCATAAATATACATAAATTTGTGAATATTTGCTATTTACGGATGGAAAAAGATGGACTATTATAGGGTAGAATCATATTTTTAAAAGAAAGAAAAGGTAAGAAACATGGTAAAGGTAGGAATTATCGGAGCGACCGGTTATGCAGGAGCAGAACTGGTGCGTATTTTATTGAATCATAAAGAGGCACAGATCGAATGGTTTGGATCAAGAAGCTATATCGATGAAAATTATGCAGATATTTACAGAAACTTTTTTGAACTTGTCGATGCAGACTGTCTGGGTGATAACATGGATGAGCTTGCTTCCCGCGTGGATGTGATTTTCACGGCAACACCACAGGGATTTCTGGCAGGTGTGCTGAATGAGGATATTTTAAATAAGGTAAAGATCATTGATCTGAGTGCGGATTTTCGAATCAAAGATGTTGCTACCTATGAAAAATGGTATAAGATTGAGCATAAAAGCCCACAGTTTATTAAGGAAGCCGTTTACGGACTCTGTGAGATTAACCGTGATAAGGTGACCACCCAGACCCGTCTGATTGCAAATCCGGGATGTTATACGACCTGTTCCATTCTGACAGCATATCCGCTGGTAAAAGAGGGACTGATTGATCCGGATACATTGATTATTGATGCAAAATCAGGTACTTCCGGAGCGGGACGTGGGGCAAAGACACCGAACCTGTTCTGCGAAGTGAACGAGAGCATGAAAGCATACGGTGTGACAACACACAGACATACACCGGAGATTGAGGAGCAGCTCGGCTATGCGGCAGGAAAAGAGATTACCGTGAATTTTACACCGCATCTGGTTCCGATGAACCGCGGAATTCTTGCGACAGAGTATGCAACCCTGATCAAAAAGCCGGATGGTACCTATCCTTCCTATGAGGAACTGAAGGCTGCTTACGATAAATATTATGCAAAGGAACGTTTCGTGCGTGTATTAAAGAAAGGTGTCTGCCCGGAGACCAAGTGGGTAGAGGGCAGCAATTACGTGGACGTAAACTTTGTCATTGATGAGCGTACCGGCAGAGTTGTGATGATGGGTGCACTGGACAATCTGGTCAAGGGTGCAGCCGGACAGGCCGTACAGAACATGAATCTGCTGTTCGGATTTGATGAGGCAGAAGGACTTTCCATGGTTCCGATGTTTCCATAATGAAAGGCATCTGTTTGATGCATTTCCTACGCTCATTGTTTCCGCGTAAGAGGAACTTTCATACAATGAGCTCTATAATGAGGTGAATAATGAGTAAAGAATATACAATCCGTGTGATGACACTGGAAGATTATGATGAGGTGTATGCGTTGTGGATGGGCATCCACGGTTTTGGAATCCGTTCCATCGATGATTCAAAAGAAGGAGTGGAGCGGTTTTTAAAAAGAAATCCGACCACGAGTATGGTAGCGGTAGCAGATGGAAAGATCGTGGGAGCCATT
>ENA-OOYM01000191-OOYM01000191.1-human-gut-metagenome-genome-assembly--contig:-NODE-191-length-13526-cov-3.297008_pt1 | contig 13526 bp, 15 predicted proteins | sample MGYA00241702_ERZ501376 | MGnify/ENA primary metagenome ERZ501376 (study PRJEB25962, sample SAMEA2042840) | human gut metagenome | biome: human gut; feature: human-associated habitat; material: faeces... | reverse complement strand
AAGGACTTCGTAATGAAGTCCTTTTTTTGTTGAAAAAATTCATAATGAGTGAAACTGTTCCACCTTGGGCAGCGGAGTGGTTTGAATTTTTACAAGGTTGTGTAGATGTGCCGTGTGGTATGCTTTGGTTTAGAATATCTAGCCCAACAGAACTGTTATACCGCCTGACTGATTTGTCAATAGCGGAATTTTAATATATACAAATAGGTATGTAATATGTATATTTATAAATAGTCGAATTTTTTTGAAAAAAAGCCTTGACAATAGAAAAAATAAATGCTATAATAATTAAGCTGAATGACACGGAACACAAACAAAACGAAAGAGTTCAGCGAAAAGAATAGCAAATGCGGCAGTGCTGGAATTGGCAGACAGGCACGTTTGAGGGGCGTGTGTCCTTGACGTACGGGTTCAAGTCCCGTTTGCCGCACCAAACTTGTGCAATAAAATAGATGCACCTCTCGAAAAGCTCGTATTTACGAGCTTTTTTGCGTTTTGAGGGTAAAAATTTCAGGTGTAAAACCGTAGATGCTTTTTCGTAAAAAAAGGATCTGAACCCTCAACAATTAAATATCGTCAAACAAAGCGACAGACTTTGAGTATATTTTGCTCTAAGCCTGCCGATTTTTTTATGAAAAAACTTTCACAAAGTTTTCAATACAAATTTATTGGATCTGCCGATTTTGTTGGTATCTCTTAAAACGGAGAAACCAATAGGATCGGCTTTTTTGTTTTTTAAGAGAGGTGGTGATCCTAATGTAGCAGAGGCTGTATTAACAGATGAGAAAATAAATTTGACAGGAGGAATGTGTAATGTATTACAATAAAGAAAACGTTGAAAGGCTGCGACAGAGATATCCGGAAGGAACTCGCATCTGCCTTAACAGAATGAATGATGATCCATTCCCTGTTGAGTCTGGTACTCTTGGCAAGGTCGATCACGTTGATGACATCGGCACTTTGCATTGTATCTTTGACAACGGAAGAACGCTTGGAGTGATCCCAGGCGTGGACGATTTTCACGTTATCAGAGAAGGATCGGAACAAACTGAGGAAGAAGAAATGAATATGTCAATGTAACGGTCAAGTTAAGACAACTTGGCCGTTTTTTATTGCAGAAAGGAACGTGGTAAATGATAAAATATTTCGATATCTTTGCAGGTATCGGCGGATTCCGTTCGGGACTTGAAAAAGCAGGCGGATTCAAGTGCGTCGGTTATTGTGAAATAGACAAATATGCAAAGAAAGCATACGAAACGTTGTACGATACAAGAAACGAGGTGTATTACGATGACGCAAGAAAAATCGACCCAAACGAGCTGCCTGATCTCGACCTTATATGCGGAGGATTCCCTTGCCAAAGCTTTTCGATCGCTGGAAAACGAAAAGGATTCAGCGATACCCGAGGAACTCTCTTCTTTGAGATCGCCAGGATTGCCGCCATTAAAAAACCTAAGTATCTGCTCCTTGAAAATGTTCCCGGACTGCTATCGCACGACCAAGGCAGGACGTTTGCGACCATCCTCGGTACGTTGGATGAATTGGGGTACGATGTCGTATGGGAAGTGCTTAACAGCGCAGATTTCGGTGTACCCCAATCCAGAAAAAGAGTGTATATTATCGGATTTCATAGAGAAAAGTGTTCCGGAAAAGTATTGTCTTTCACAGACGCAAATCCAAAAACTCTTGTCAAAAGAATTTCAGGCAGAGAGGGCAACAGAGTATATTCAGCAGACGGACTGAGCATAACCCTTACAAGCCAGGCAGGAGGTTTCGGCGGAAAAACAGGTCTTTATGAGATAATCGGCCTGCCGATAAAATCAAAAACTAAGTCAGGCTATCAGATAGCTCTGCCCGGTGACAGCATCGACCTTGCATATCCAAATATGAATTCAAGGAGAGGACGAGTGGGCAAGGAGATAGCTCATACCCTTACAACAAGCTGTAATCAGGGGTATTACGCATTGGGGATAGATATGAATCCTGAGCCGAAGGTCACAGAGCTTGCAAGATGTATCACCGCAAGACAGGACAGCGGTATCGGTCATCACAAAGGCGAAAAATCCGGAGTAGTCCTCATAACAGACCCGATAGCCGTGCTTGATCCTGCAAAAGCAGAAACAAGACAGCAAGGCCGAAGATTTAAACTTCCAAACGAGCCTATGTTTACTTTGACCGTTACTGACAGACACGGCGTTGTGTACTGCGGATATATCAGAAAGCTTATGCCGTTGGAATGTTGGCGGCTGCAGGGCTTTACAGATGAGCAGTTTGAAAGGGTCAAAGCCACAGGAATGTCTGACGCTCAGCTTTACAAACAGGCAGGAAATGCGGTGACAACCAATGTTATTGAGGCTCTGGCAAAGTATATTTTAGACATTGATAAGGAGAATGTGAATGGAACAGATAATCAAAATTTTTGAAAACGAGAAGTTTGGTCGGATCAGGACTATAACTAAAGACGGGGAACCGTGGTTTGTGATTGCAGATGTATGCAGAGCTCTTGAAATCAGAAATTCAAGGATGGTTGCAGGTCGTCTGGACAGGGATGAGCTGATGTCAGTTAAACTGACATCAGGTGGTCAGCGGCGTGAAATGACCGTAATTAACGAAAGCGGACTCTATGCGGTTATTATCAGAAGTGATAAGCCGCAAGCACAATCTTTTCGTAAATGGCTGACTTCCGAGGTAATTCCAACGATCAGACGCACAGGGGGTTACGTCAGCAACGAGGAAATGTTCATAGAAAACTACCTCCCGTTTCTCGACGAGCCGTACCGTGACCTGTTCAGACTTCAGATGACGGCTATCGAAAAGCTGAACGAGCGTATCAGACACGATCAGCCTTTGGTGGAGTTTGCAAATCAGGTGACAGGCACCAATGATCTTATCGACATGAACGCAATGGCAAAGCTTGCAAGAGCCGACAATATCCCTGTGGGCAGAAACAAGCTGTACGGTTGGCTCAAAAGAACGGGTGTACTGATGTCAAACAATCTGCCATATCAGAGATATATCGACAGAGGATATTTTGCGGTCAAGGAGTCGGTATTCGAAACGGACGGTCTGAAAAAGACATATCAGCAGACGCTTGTGACCGGAAAGGGGCAGGTGTTCATAATCGGACTGCTGAAAAAGTATTACGGAAAGGAGATTTTGCAGTAATGGATATTCAAGGCGTTACTCTTGACGAGCTCAGAAAAATGAAGGACATCGAAGGTCTTGTCCTGCAGGGCTGCGGCGGTCAATTGCATGACTGGGTGAACGGCATAAACGATATGCTGACGGAAAGCGGAATATTGCAGAACGGCAGTAAGTTTGAAAAAGCATTCTCTTTTAAAAACGGGAACCTTACCTGTCTGCTGTTTCCCTTTGAAGATGTTCAGCTTGATGTAGGAAGGCTTGCAATATGGCGGCTCCGAACGAGGGAGGATTTCGGAAGCACATGGCTGTCTGATTATGTTGAGAATAATCTCGGCGGATTTATTTCGGAACAAGTTGAAAATGAAGATTTAGAAATGGAGATAACGTAATGACATATTTATTCACAGGAATGCTGACAGGCGGAATTTTAGGAGCTGCAATAGGTACGCTTGGAACAGCGGTATATTTTTTTAAAAAGGAAGCCTGCAGACTGAAAAACAGATGCAGAAGGGAGAAAGAAAATGCATGATTTCGAGGTCATAGAGATCGCAGGACAGACAGCCTTGTTCACAAACGACAGATTGACGCCTGCAGATATTCCGAAAGGAACATACTGCTATGGTCTGAGGCAGTCGGATGACAGCGAACGTTTCTGCACTATTGAAAAGAACGTTACCGTAAATCACGGAGGAACTGTCATAACCAAAGAACCGATAGATCTCGGAGAAAAAGGTTTCATTTCTTTGACAAATGATACCGAACCGAATTTTATTGGTGAAACAAGCACGTTTACGGAGTTTATGAGCAATGAAGATCATTGTTCTATGGAAGAAACCGAAGATTTTGAAATGGAGATGAGCTGATGCACACAAACAAAATCAAAGCTAAAGTGGACTTCAAATTCTGTCTGGGAAGTATTCCCGCAATGCTGAGAGCCACAAAGCCCGTACTTTCTGACCGTCAATACAAGGAGCTGTGTAACGAAGTAAACAAGGTTGACGGCTATCTTGAACAGAAACGCATTATATTCAGCTATGTTGATCCAATGATCAAGGGCTGAAGAAAACACAATTAAATAACAACTAAGGTCAGGTCGTTTTGCCAATGACAGAAAAACTTCTGTTTTTAGCAAAGCGACTTTCTTTCTGTCATTGGTTCTAACGGCAGAAAGGAAAAACATGAACAGTTTTATGTCATGGGTAGGGGGAAAGAAGAATCTTCGTGACGAGGTTCTTGCAAGATTTCCGCCTTACTATGAAAGGTATATAGAGGTTTTCGGCGGTGCAGGCTGGGTGCTGTTTCATAAACCGCCGGGTATGGATTTCGAGGTGTACAATGACTTTAATTCAAATCTTGCAAACCTCTACCGCTGCGTTCGTGACAAGCCTTCAAAGCTGAAATACAAGCTTAGGTATGTGCTTGATTCAAGAGAAGATTTTGAGTATTTAGCCCTACTTCATAAGCGTGGCATTTTGCCAAGACTTTACGATGTTGACCGAGCCGCAAAATTTTATCAGCTCATAAGGTACAGCTATGCTTCGGGACTTGACAGCTTCGGAAGTCAGCCACATTCAATGTGGTCTGATTTTCCGATGATAGACCTTGCGGCTAGGCGTTTGCAGAAGGTAGTTATCGAAAACAAGGATTTTGAAAAGCTTATCAGGCAGTATGACCGCCCTGTGAGCTTTTTCTACTGCGATCCGCCGTATTTTGCGACGGAGAATTACTACAAGGACGTGGGATTTAAAACAAAAGACCATATTCGACTGCGTGATACGCTTTTGGATATCAAGGGCAAGTTCTTGGTTTCATACAACGATTGCCCCGAAATACGGGAGATATGGGATAAGCCGAATATTCATATCGATGAGATAAGCAGGCTGAATAATCTGGCTCAGCGATACGACGGAGGCTGTCAGTATGCGGAACTGCTGATTTCAAATTATGATACAAGCGAAAGAGCAAAGGCGGCTTGTCAGCTTTCGCTGTTTGACGATGAAACAATTTTGGAGGTTTAATTTTATGAAAAATATGATATACACAAAAGGATTTATCAACAATTCAGGGGATATAGAAGTGCCCGGTGTATTTTTGGAAGAAGGTGCGGAAGTCGAACTGAAAATATCGGTAGCGAGGGGTAAATTTGAAATAGCACTTTTCCCCTCAGAGGACAAAGTACCGTTCCGTGACTGTGGAATCTCGGAGGAAGAGATACAGCGTACCTGTTCCATGTACGAAGACTGCGACGGGTGTCCGTTTAATGACTACTGCGGAGAGGAATCGGAGGTGGTTTCATGAAAATACTTGTGTTTGAACCGATGAAAAAGCCGTATGTGAAGGATATTAAAGATAATATTCACGCTATGCAGGAAATTGTGGGCGGCAGCATAGAACCCATATATTTTGAACCAAAGCAGGACGCAATCGTCTGGTGTAATGACGAATTTCTGCTGAACGGTTCAGAGCCTAACAGGATTGTGGGTGCAACACTTGTCCACGGTACTTTTTACATCTCAGGCAACTATCAAAATGAATACGGCGAGTGGGATAGCTGTTCACTTACCGATGAACAGATTGAAAAGTACAAGGAGCAGTTTTCTCATATGATAGTTGATCTGCCGGGCATAGGTCTTGTGGCTGTGAATGAGTGTCACCCCGAAATTGTCCAGTCGGAAGAAGTAGCCGAAGATTTAGAAGATTCGGAAGAACCCGAAATTACAATGTCATAAATGAAAGGAAAAGGTGATGCAAATGAAAATTTCAGCAACGATCAACAGACTGGTGGACAAGCCCGACAGCAATATCAAGGCTTTTGCAAGCGTAAGTTTTGACGGATTTTACGCCGTTCACGGTATCAAGGTGTGCGAGGGAGAAAAAGGGCGATTTGTTTCCATGCCGTCAACTCAGTACACCGACCGTGACGGGAACAAGCAGTATCAGGATATTTTCCACCCCATAAGCAAGGGTGCGAGAAATGCGCTTAATCAGGCGGTTCTCAATGCCTATGATATTAAATTACAGCAGGTTCAGCAGACTGAGATTGAGGTTGAAAATTCTCCCGATGAGGAAATGAGCGGCGAGCTTTCCGATGAACCTGAACCGGAAATATCAATGTAGTACAAAGGCAGGCTGTGCAAATTGTCACAAAGGTAGAACTTCGGTAAAAAGTCTGGATTTACAAGAAAAAATGTGATATATTGCTTGTCAAAGGAGCGTGATAATATGAGAAAAGTAATGGTCATATCAATACTCTGTGCGGTGATTTTATCAGCCTGCGGAAATGTTTCTGAAACTGCGGAAACCTCAGAGGTGAGCCAAACTACAACTACGTTGACAACCTCTGCAGCAACGGCAAAGGAAGAAAAGGATACAAGCGAAACCGCTACTACGATAAAGAGTTCGCAGAGGGTATCCGAGAATTCAAAGCCGACAGGTACCACAGTAACTACGACCAAGAAATCTGGTTCTTCAAATGCGAACGGAAATTCTAATCAGGGTCAGAATAATAACGGTCAGGAAAATAACTATCAGCCTGTGCAGAATGATCCGCAGCCCGATAACTCGCCGTCCGATAATAACCGGAGCAATAACGGAGCGGAACAGAATAACGATCCGACGCCTCCGACTACAACTGCAAAGCCTGCGGTAACAAATCCGCCTGACACAACGACAAAGCCGCAGACTACAACAGTTCCGCAGACTCAACCACCCTTGCCGGTGCCTACTGAGGAAGAACGATATATGGATATCGGCAGAAGCTTATCTCATAACGGCTCTGATTACAGCAAGGCAGAGGCGGTATACAACTGGATGACTGAAAACGGTTCGGGCACTTGTGTGAATTATTCGTGGCATACCTACTATTTGTGCAAAGGTACAGGTCTGGAATGCTATCTTGCATGGACGCCGTCAAAACTGTATGGTCATGTAGCAAATGTCGTTAAGGTAAACGGAACATGGTTTGTTCTTGATACGCAGGGACAAGGATTTCTGCTGAATAACGACTGCGGATTCAGCGAAATAATAGATATTGATGAATCATATGTATCAGGGGCGTATTTGATAAGCAGCCAAAGATATGATGAAATATATTAAGATGTGCAAACGAAAGAGCCGAAATCCGGCTCTTTTTCTTTGCAAAAATGAAAAGGAGAAATGCACTTTATGTTCAAAAAATCGAAAATATTAAAGAAACTCAGCACAGGGTTCATGGCAGGACTTTGCGCTTTTTCTATGTTCGGCTCATCTATGAGCGGAGCAATCACAGCAAGTGCCGCAAGCACACCTATGGGAAACCCGGCATTCCCGTCAGCGGATACGGTGATCGCAAAGGCGGCGACCTTGCTGGGTACACCGTATACCTATGGAAACAAGGGCTACTGGTATGCGTATGATCAGGGTCAGTACACTCCGCTGTCGGTGCAGACGATCAACAACCTCGGTATCGACTGTTCGGGTCTTGTGTACTATACTCTTACGCAGCTTGGATACAAAACATCGGGGTTCAGTTGGAACAACCCTGTGCCTGTTGACACAGATCATTGGCTTACAGTCAATGATAACTGCACCATAACTTACGACGGAAAGACTTCAAAGGTCGAAGTCGAAAAGAAGAACATCAAGACAACGGACCGCCCGTATTGGGAGTGTGCTGACGGTTCGGTTATTACAGCAGGTTCTGTGGTGGTCGCTCAGAATCCGGTTGGTGAAGATCACGCATGGATCTACATGGGCGAATTTGATTCAAGAAACGATGTAATAAGCTATCTGAGATCTATTGGTGTTTCGGAAAAATTCATAAACTCAAAGACAGTTGGCGATGGAAAAGGTGCAGGCGGAAAGCATTGGAGAATAGAATCCAGCGGTTCGGAGGGCGTTGTTATCAACAACAAAACTGACGGTAAGACTGCTACCGCTATGAATATGTCGGCGTTCAGGATAACAAAAAATGATGTAAAATTTGAAATAACTAAGGTTCTTGCTTCAGACAGAACGGTTAAGATTTCAGGCACAAGCAAGGTAGACGGCACGGTTGCAAAATACGGAGTATATACCGATAAGGCTTGTAAAAACAAGGTCGGCGAGATCACTATCGGCAAGGACGGAACAGGTTCCGTTCAGTTACCTGAAAAGCAGTATTACGTTAAGGAGATCTCCGCACCGACAGGTTACAGTATCTCTGAAGAAGTGTTCGCATTAAAGGCTGACGAAAATATATTTGTGACCGAAGATTTTACGAGAGGCAAAATTAAGGTCAATAAGACCGCCGATGACGGGATCGTAAGCGGCAGAGAGTTCAAGGTCACAGGAAACGACGGCAGCAGTTACACCAAGAAAACCAATGCAAACGGCGTTGCCGAATTTAGCGGATTAAAGGTATACAACACATCTACGGGCAAATTGATCACCTACACCGTATCCGAGATCAATGTAAATACAAGATACGAAGTTCCTAAGGCTCAGAATGTTACGCTGACAAGCGGAGATGTTGATCTGACTGTGAATGTGAAGTTCAACAATCAACTTAAAACGGGCTCGATAAAGATAAACAAGCACTCTGAGGATAATCAGAACGATGATAGAGAGTTCACTATTACGGGCAACGGTAAGACCTACACGATTAAGACAGGTTCGGACGGTGTTGCAATTCTTTCTGATATTCCTGTTTATGACAGTAATAACGAAAAAATCACCTACACCATTTCAGAAAAGAACGTACCCGTAAAGTACGTTGTTCCTTCCGATCAGACAGCAACTCTTACTGCTGACGCAACCACAACTAAGACATTCAAAAATATCCTCAAAAAGTTTACAGTTGAGGTAACAAAGCAGGATTCTGAAACAGCATCAGAACAGGGCAACGGAACACTTGCAGGAGCAGTTTACGGACTGTACAAGGACGGCGAGCTTGCCGATACCTATACGACCGATGAAAACGGATATTTCAAGACAAAAGATTATGTATGCGGAAACTACACTGTTCAGGAAATTTCGCCAAGTGAAGGCTATCTCCTTGACGAAACAGTTTATTCAGTGGGTGCAGAAGCTGAGAATTATTTCATTGAGCATAACCCACTTTCTATGACAGTGACTGAGGACGTTATCAAGGGAAATATCGCAATGATCAAGCATTCCGATGACGGCTCTACTCAGATAGAAACTCCAGAAGTTGGGGCAGAATTTGAAGTGTATCTGAAATCTTCGGGGTCTTATGCAAATGCTGTTGAAACAGAACGTGATTACCTGACGTGCGATGAAAACGGATTTGCACAAACCAAGGATATGCCATACGGAATTTACACCGTGCATCAGACCAAGGGCTGGGAAGGTACTGAGTTTATGGCTGATTTTGATGTGAAAATTTCGGCTGACGGTCAGACCTATCGCTACCTCATCAACAATGCAGAATTTAAAAGCTATATCAAGGTAGTAAAAGTGGATTCCGAAACGGGAAAAACCATTCCTTACGAGGGTGCAGGCTTTGAGATCTATGATTCAAACGGTCAGAAGATCTCAATGACTTTTGCATACCCTACCCCAACAACAATCGACACTTTCTACACAAACAGCGAGGGATATCTGATCACTCCCGAAGTTCTTCCCTACGGTGAATATTCGCTTGTTGAGGTTCAGGCTCCTGTGGGTTATGTTCTGGACAGTACGCCTGTGTCTTTCACAGTTTCTGCTGATAACGCAGAGGAAGAAAATGCCCTGACGGTTATTAAAGTCCGCAAAGAAAACACCGCTCAGAAAGGAAAAATCAGCGTTCGGAAAACAGGCGATATTTTCACAAGCGTGGCAACGGCTTCCTCCGCATACACCAATGAAAACGGTGAAATGATCGTGAATCCAACAACTTACACTCCCGTGTTTGCAGACGGAGATCTCAGCGACGCAGTATTTCAGGTGATCGCTGTAGAGGATATCGTTACACTCGACGGTACAACAAGAGCTTATGCAGGAGATGTTGTTTCGGAGATCACGACAGACGAAAACGGCTATGGCGAAACCGAACCGCTTTATCTCGGCAAGTATGAGGTCAGAGAGATAAAAGCTCCTTATGGTTATGTGCTGAACAATGAGCCTAAAGATGTTGAGCTGACATATGCAGGGCAGGAATTTGAGGTGAGAGATACTGTGAATACAGCATTTGAAAATGAGTATCAGAGCGTGAGGATATTGCTTTCTAAGGTTATGGAAAGTGATGAACTGTCCGGGATCTACGGCAATGACTACTATACGAGCGTTCGTTTTGGGCTATTTGCCGCAGAAGATATTACTGCCGCTGACGGTTCTGTTATTCCTGCGGACGGAATGATTTCAGAAGTTTCACTTGATGAAAATATGACCGCAAAATTTGATGTACAGATACCTTTCGGAAGGTATTATGTCAAAGAAATTTCTACTGATGAACACTATGTTCTTAACGGAGAAAAATATCTTGTAAACTTCGAATATATGGGACAGGATATTCAGAATGTGGATATTGACTGCGGACAATTCGTAAATCTTCTCAAGCGTGGCAGGATAGAGGGTCACAAGGTAGATGACAAGAGCGAACCTCTTGAAAATGCGGTGTTCGGACTGTTTGCAGTTGATACTGCCGAATTCACTTCTGAAAACGCATATATGACCGCTGTTTCCGATGAAAACGGATATTTTGAGTTTGACGAAATCCCATACGGCGAGTATATTGTCAGAGAAATCGAAGCTCCGACGGGATATATTCTCAGCGGTGAAAGCTATCCCGTAACTGTTTGCGAGGACGGCGAAACTATCACAATTCGTACAGTTAACAAGCCTATTACCGTTGAAGTGTCTAAGGTTGATGTATACGGCGAGGAATTAATCGGCGCAGATATGCAGCTTGAAAATGCTGACGGTGAAATCATTGACGAATGGATTTCCGATGGTACAAATCACGTTGTTTCAAAGCTTGGTGCGGGTGAATATGTGCTTAAAGAAATTGCCGCTCCCGACGGTTATGTGATTGCGACGGACATTAAGTTCAGCATTGATGTTTACGGCAATGTTACGGTAGAAAACGTTGATTCAACAGCCGTTTCAGATAACGGCTATCCGCTTATCGTTATGGTGGATGATACCACTAAGGTTCGTATTTCAAAGCGGGACATTACAACAGGTGAGGAACTGCCTGGTGCAACGCTCCAAATCATTGACGAGGACGGAAATGTTGTTGAGGAATGGGTATCCACGGACGAGGCTCACTTCATCGAAGGAAAGCTGATCGCAGGCAAGGAGTACACGCTTCGTGAAACTATCGCTCCCGACGGTTACGAGATTGCAAATGAAATCAAGTTCACGGTAAACGCTGACGGCAGCGTGACCGAAGTCGTTATGTATGACGAGCTTACACCTAAAACCACTACTCCGTATACAGGCGATAACCACAGTGATTTTGCGGCATTTGCACTTATGGGCGCTTCGCTCATAATCTTTCTTGTGCTGATCATTAGCAGAAAGAAAAATGATGACAAGGAGCCTGAAGATCATTCAGCTCTTTGCCCCGAATTTATTGAAATTGATGAGGATTGATCTATGACTAAGAAAACCAAAGCTATTCGCACTATTGCGGCCGCCCTCCTCGGAGGAGGAATTTATCTTCTTGTAAAAAACGATGTTGCTCAGAAAATCAATTGGCGGGATATTCTGATCTATGCTCCTACCCCGATAGCGAGAGAAACGCTTGATGAGGCAGTCAACAATAGTTCTGACAAGCCATCGGCGGACAGAGTTCCCGAAGATACAAAAAAGGAGCTTACAGCACAGGTACGGCAGCTTTCCAACGAGCATAGTGACTCCGTGGCCTGGCTGTATATCCCCGGTACAAATATCGATTACCCGGTCATGCAGTCGGAAGATAATGAATATTACGCTCACAGGGCGGCGGACGGAAGCTATCTCTATGCAGGCTCGCTGTTTATGGACTACCGCTGTTCAAGTGATTTTTCGGACTTCAACAGCGTTATTTATGGTCACAATATGGGCAATGGAACGATGTTTGCAGATATTCCGAATTACGAAAACGAGGAATATTTCATGGAACACAGCTACGGCTGGCTGACTACCGATGACAATGTTCGGTTGATAGATTTCTTTGCGGTTGCAAGAACTACAGACACAAGCGGACTTTATCTTGCTGATCCGACCTTTGAAGAGTGGGATTTACAGCTCAGAAACTGCGCGAGTATTTACAAGGAGATCGGCATTTCCGAAGAAGATAACCTGATAACGCTGTCAACTTGTACTTCTGCAGAGGGTAACAGCCGCACAATTCTGGTAGGGAAAATTATCGAAAACAGAGAGGATGATGTGTAATGAGATCAAAAAAGAAAATCATTGCGGCGGCAGTAAGCGCATTTTGTTTTGTGCAGATGATGTCAATAACCGCTTATGCTTCGGGCGATGTTGCGGGGGCGGTGACAAGCACTTGGACTACAGCAAGAGCACAGGTCGTTTCAGTCGTAAACAATGTGGTGTTTCCCGTGATAGACGTTATACTTGCAGTTCTGCTGTTTGTGAAGATAACACTCGCATACCTCGATTATCGCAAACACGGTCAGCTTGAATGGACGCCGATCGCTATCATTTTCGGCTGTTTGATCTTTTCTCTGACCTGTCCGCTGTACATCTGGAGCATAATCTGATAGGGGGAAAATGAATATGAAAGCAAAAGTAATGACTGCAATTTTAGCGACGATTATGCTGACAATGACAGCTTGCGGAACGATCAGTCCGCCGATCCAGAATGCTGTTACGGAAACAACTACTACAACCACAGCCGAGTCCATACACGACTCGGCTGCCTCTTCGGAGGCTGAAAGCAGTTTAGAGGATGAAAAGATAAAGACGGACACCTTTATTGCCGAATTTTTCGATTCAAATATATGCTTTGCAGATACAAGCGCATTGGTAACAGAAGCAATGAAAGGCAGTTCCTTTGAGAACGAAATTGATAACTCAAACGGTGTGAATAAAATTACTTTGAAAGGCTCAAACGGCGGCGGTATGATCGATGTTCTGTGTATTGATCTAAGTCAGAGTGATCTTGATCACGATATGGAATATATCCTCGAAAACTTCGGAGATTATTACTTCGGACAGACCTCCGCACAGATGAGCGGTATCACCGAAGATGACTTTGTTTCGAGTTACCGAATGACAAGCAGTGTTGTTTCAAAGGGCAAGTATCAGCAGTACGGCTCTGTTCAGAAATCCGACGGTATGGCGACTCAGTTCGGATACACAGAAACCTATGCTGTGCTGAGTGAAAACAAGCTTACCGTTGTATCGGGTGCATTTCTCAGTTCGGATATGATGGAAAGGCAGAGTTTTTCACAGCTGATGGCTAAGTTTGCGGA
>ENA-OOYM01000190-OOYM01000190.1-human-gut-metagenome-genome-assembly--contig:-NODE-190-length-13546-cov-1.916092_pt1 | contig 13546 bp, 10 predicted proteins | sample MGYA00241702_ERZ501376 | MGnify/ENA primary metagenome ERZ501376 (study PRJEB25962, sample SAMEA2042840) | human gut metagenome | biome: human gut; feature: human-associated habitat; material: faeces... | reverse complement strand
CGGTGAGATTGCAAAAAGGGCTAAAAGAGTAATTTCTATCGACCAAGACCCCGACGCAATCGCAGTTCTTAACGAACGCTTGGGTGACAAGGAAAACGTAACTATTGTTCACGATAATTATTCAAATATAAAAAATATTATTTCAAATCTTAATATAGAGAAAATTGACGGTCTGCTTTTAGACCTCGGCGTGAGTTCGTTTCAGCTTGATACTGCCGAGAGGGGATTTTCATTTCATAAGGACGCACCGCTTGATATGAGAATGAGCAAAAGCGGGCTCAGCGCTTATGATGTTGTAAATAATTATGACGAAAGGCAACTTGCGGATATTATTTACAGATACGGCGAGGAAAAATTTTCACGTCGAATTGCCGCAAATATAGTTAAGGCAAGGGCAAAAAAACCTATTGAAACCACTTTTGAACTTGTCGATATAATCAAATCCTCAATGCCGCAAAAGGCAATGCGTGATGCTCACCCCGCAAGACGTACGTTTCAGGCTATCAGGATAGAAGTTAATGCAGAACTTGATGTGCTTAAATCAACACTTGAGGACGCATTTGATATTCTTGCACCGGGCGGAAGAATTGCAATTATAACGTTTCATTCTCTTGAGGACAGAATTGTTAAAGAGCAATTTGCAAAGTGGTGCCAAGGTTGCACCTGCCCTAAGGAATTTCCTGTTTGTGTGTGCGGAAAAAAGCCAAAAGGAAAGACCTTTAAATCAATTTCACCTTCTAAAGAGGAACTTGAGGAAAATCCTCGTGCAAGGTCGTCACGGCTTAGAATTTTTGAGAAATTTTAGTTAATAAAATATAGGAATTGAAAAAGTTAGGAGGAGTAAAAAATGACTAATACAGGCGATTTTAGGCGTTATTCATACGGCTCTGATGCGGCTTATGCCGTTCAGGCATTTAACTACCAGCGCAGCTCTGCGGCTCCGGCTTATATTCCGAAACCCGAAAAAGAATTTAAGGTAAGGCAAAGAGGGCAGCGAAAGAGCAAGGCTCAACTTGTTCACGAGCAAAAACTCAGTTTTAAAAAGGCTTTAAGCATTGCAACAGTGGCGGCATTGTGCCTTTCTATGCTTTTTGCCGTTCTTTATACCAATGCAAAAACAAATGAACTTACCTTTGAGATTTCAAGGCTTGAAAAAAATTATTCTACCGCTCAAAGTGAAAATACACGTCTTAACAGTGAACTTGACAGCCTTGTGTCAATGAGTATGATTGACCAATATGCAGTCGAGAAGCTCGGTATGACCAAAATGAAATCAAATCAGATAAAATATATTGACGTTTCGCAGTATAAGCAAAAACGTCTTGCTGCCGCACAGGCAGTTTTAAAGCAAAAGCAGGCAAAATCCAAGGCTGAAAAAACGTCTGTTGCTAAGTAATAATATATATTATTTAAGCGTAAGATTAATGAGAGTTAAGAATATACTTAACTCTCTATGTTATTATTAAATAAGAGAACAATTGCGAGGGGATGATTAAAAGTGAATACTTCAAAAAGAATGCTCAAAAGAATTCTTATTATGGCAGTCGTAATCATCTTTCTTATGACAACAACTGTGGCGAGGGTTTTTTATCTTACAATTGTACGTGGTGAGGAACTTTCCGAAAAAGCTGAAACACAGCAGCTTAAGGATACGGAAATCACGGCAATGCGTGGAACGATTTATGATTCAAACGGTAATGTGCTTGCTCAGTCGGCTTCGGTTTGGAATGTATTTATCGACCCGCTCAATATTAAAGACAAGCAAAGAGATTTGATTGTTGATGAATTCGCAAATCTTTTCGGTTATGACGCAGATGAGAAAAAAGAGTTTTACGACAAAACAACTCATCAAAATCATTATGAACTTGTTGAAAAGAAAGTCGAAAATAACATAAAAGAGAAACTTTCAAAATTTGTGTCGAAAAACGAATTGGGCGGCTGTATCGGTACAGAACAAACAACAAAAAGATATTATCCTTACGGCACACTTGCTTCAAGCGTTATCGGTTTTACAGGCGCAGACGATCAGGGCCTTTCTGGTATCGAAGCTTATTATGACGAACAGCTAACAGGCACAAACGGAAGAATAATTACCGCAAAGGATGCTAAGTCCAACAATATCGCAAACGACTATGAAACAAGCATTGCCGCAACAGACGGCGATTCAATAGTTTTAACAATCAATCAAACCATTCAATATTATCTTGAAAAAGGCTTGAGAGAAACGATGAACGAATATCAGGCTAAGGGTGCTTACGGTGTTGTTATGAATTGTAACACAGGCGCTGTGCTTGCGATGTCATCTCTTCCTGATTACGATTGCAACGAGCCTTATAAGCTTACATACAGCAAGGATAAAAAAGCAATTAAAAAGCTCAGCGATAAAACAGCAAAGCAGGAGGCTGAAAGTGCTGCTGTTCAAAATCAGTGGCGCAATTTTACAGTATCCGACACATACGTACCCGGTTCTGTTTTTAAAACATTTGTCGCTTCTGCCGCTTTGGAGGAAAATGTTGTAAATTTGAATACAACGTATAACTGCACAGGCTCTATCCAAGTTGACAAATACAAAATGAAATGCCACTATCACCCCGGCCACGGAACACAAACTCTTACTCAGGGACTTGAAAATTCCTGTAACCCGTTTTTTATCACAATCGGTCAAAAATTAGGCGTTCATAATTATTTTAAATATTTTGATGCCTTCGGCTTTACACAAAAGACAAATATCGACCTTCCGGGTGAGGCTTCTCCACAATATTACAAAGAGGACCAATACGGAATAGTTGAGCTTTCGTCTGCTTCTTTCGGTCAGACAAACTCGCTTACTCCTATTCAGGTTTGCACAGGCCTTTGCGCTATCGCAAACGGCGGAAAACTCTTGCAGCCTTATCTTGTGTCAAGTATTGCCGATGCAAACGGCAAAACGGTTAAAAAGACTCAAACCAAGGAAATAAGGCAGGTTATCAGTGCAGACACATCCGAAAAAGTCAGAAAAATGATGAAATCGGTTGTTGATAACGGTACAGGTAAAAACGGCTACGTTGCAGGTTACAGCGTAGGCGGTAAAACAGGTACTTCAACAAAGCTCGGTGAGTCAAAAGACGGCGAGGGCGATAAATATATTGTATCGTTTGGCGCAATTGCTCCGAGTGACGACCCTGAGATTGCAATGCTTATAATCGTTGATGAGCCAAACCAGGATTTGGGCGGCGGTGCTCTTTGTGCTCCTATTGCCGCACAGGTTACTCAAGAAGCTATGAATGTTCTCGGTATTGAACCTAAGTATAATGACTCTGAAATGAAAGACCTTTCAAAGCAGACTCCTAACGTAGTCGGCAAAAGTCTTGACGAAGCTAAAAAAACGCTTGAAGAAAACAATCTTAACTTCGTTGTTGTCGGCGATGATTCAACCGTTACAAGGCAGTGCCCGTCGGGTGCAGATACGATTCCTAACGGCGGTACGGTTTATCTTTATACCGATGATTCCGAAAAACAAACGGTAATTGTTCCTAATTTTAACGGGCTTACCGTTAACGAGGCTAAGGACCTTGCCTCAAGCAGTAATCTTAATATTCAAATCGCAGGTAACAGTATGTCAAGCGGAACTGTTGTGGCATACAGGCAAAGTGAAGAAACGCAGGCAAAGGTAGAAAAAGGAACGGTAGTTACCGTCACATTTAAAAATACACAGTCTGTATTAGACTAAAAGATATGGGGTTTTAATATGAAGCTTAAAGATTTATTAAAGGGAATTGACGTTAAAAACGATTTTGAAAACGTTGACGTTTTGGACGTTACGCAGGATTCACGTCTTGTAAAAGACGGCTCACTTTTTATCTGCATTAAAGGAGCTGCCTTTGACGGACACAGCGTTGCAAAAAAAATGCTTGAAAGCGGTGCGGTTGCAGTAGTCGTTGACCACGATCTCGGTCTTGACAATCAAATTATTGTTGAAGATTCAAGAGCCGTTTATTCTCCTATTTGTGCTAATTTCTTCGGTAACCCTGCCGATAAATTAAAGCTTATCGGCTTAACAGGCACAAACGGAAAAACAACTACCACATTTTTGATTAAGCAAATTCTTGAAAATGTCGGCAAAAAAGTCGGACTTATCGGAACTGTTCAAAATATGGTGGGCGATGAGATTTATCCTGCTAAATATACAACTCCTGACCCGTATGAGCTTCAAAAGCTGTTTTCACTTATGGTAAAAGCAAATTGCGAATACTGCGTTATGGAGGTTTCTTCTCAAGCACTCGCACAGGGCAGAGTAAACGGACTTCGATTCACTCTCGGAGCATTCACAAATCTTACTCAAGACCACCTCGATTATCACAAAACTTGGGAAAACTATTTCAATGCAAAGCGTAAGCTTTTTGAAAATTCCGATATCGCAGTAACAAATGCAGACGACGAACACGGCTTAAAAATTATTGACGGTCTTAATTTTGATAAGGTTGTTACTTATGCAGTTGATACAAATAATGCAACATATACCGCCAAAAACGTTAAGTTTAAGCAAAGCGGTGTTGAATATGAAATTGTTTCAAATGATTCTATCGGCAGATGTATTTGTCCAATTCCGGGCAGATTTTCGGTTTATAACTCTCTTTGCGCAGTAACATGCGCTCTTGCACTCGGTATTGATTTTGAGGATGTTCTTTTGGCAGTTGCAAAGTCAAAAGGAGTTAAGGGCAGAATTGAAGTTGTACCAAGCGGCAGAGATTTCACAATCATTATTGACTACGCTCATTCACCTGACGGACTTGAAAATATTATTACCTCGCTTAAGGAAATTGCAAAGGGCAGAGTAGTAACCCTTTTCGGTTGCGGCGGAGACAGAGATAAAACAAAGCGCCCTAAGATGGGTAAGATTGCCGCAGAATTATCCGATTACTGCATTGTAACGTCAGATAATCCGAGAAGTGAAAATCCACGTGCAATCATTGATGATATTCTTGTAGGTATGCAAAATATCAAAACGCCTTACACTGTTATTGAAAACAGACACGAGGCTATTGAATATGCAATTACTCATGCTAAAAAGGACGATATTATTCTCCTTGCTGGCAAAGGTCACGAAACATATCAAATTTTGCCTACAGGCACAATTCATTTTGACGAAAGAGAAGTTATTGCCGAGGTTCTCGGTAAAATGAAATAAATTATGGAAGTTTTAACATTAAAAGAAATTGCAAAAGCGTTAAATACTAAAACGGATTTTGACGTTCAAATAAACGCTGTTTGTATTGATACAAGAAAAATTACAAAAGGTTGCCTTTTTATTTGCATTAAGGGCGAACGCTTTGATGCACACCAATTTGCAAACGAAGCATTGAGCCTTGGCGCCGCCGCTGTAATGATTAGTGAGGATATTGAGGTAAACGGAGCGTTTGTAAAAGTTGAGAATACTTCAAAAGCACTTCTTGACCTTTCAGCCTATTATCGTTCAAAATTTGATATCCCTGTTGTTGCACTTACAGGCTCGGTCGGCAAAACAACTACAAAGGAATTTACCTATCTTGTAGTTAATTCAGAGTTTAACGCAATCAAAACTCAAGGGAACCTAAATAACGAAATCGGCTTGCCCCAAATGCTTTTTCAAATTGATAACAGCACCGAGGCGGCGGTTATTGAAATGGGAATGAACCATTTTGGCGAAATTCACCGACTTGTAACTGCTACTAAGCCTACCCTTGCAATGATAACAAATATCGGTGTGTCGCATATTGAAAATCTCGGCTCACGTGAGGGCATACTTAAATCAAAGCTTGAAATTCTTGACGGCTTAGAAGCAGGCTCACCGTTTATCATTAATGTTGATAACGATATGCTTAAAACAATTCTTGATAAAGACGAGATTATGGAAAAATATGACGTAATCACGTTCGGTATTGAAAGCGAAGGCGCAAATTATAAAGCAAAAAATATCAAAGAAGAAAACGGCTCAACTTCATTTGATGTTGAATATACAATCACAAAAATAATTCCGGAAATCAGCGGTGTAACAGGTAAGTTTTACTTGTGCTCGCAACATATCGTAATCCCTACTATCGGCATTCATAATGTATATAACGCTCTTGCGGCTTTTGCTGTCGGTATAACTCTCGGCATTGACTCTCAAAAATCGGCTGACGCTCTTTCAAATTACGTTCCTGCCGGAATGAGGCAAAAAAGCGTAACCGTAGGCGGCATAACCTCTATTGAGGATTGTTACAATGCAAGCCCGGATTCAATGAATGCGGCAATCAAAACTCTTGCCAATACAAAGGCAAATAAAAAAATAGCGGTTTTGGGCGATATGCTGGAACTTGGCGATTATTCAAAAAAAGCTCATTATGAAGTCGGTCAAGCCGTGGCGGATAATAAAATTGATTTTCTTTTGGCTTTTGGCAATGATGCAAAATATATTGTAGACGGCGCTAAAGAAAACGGAATGAAAAGCGCATTTTATTTTAATAATAAAGAAGAACTTTCAAATAAACTTTTCGAGCTTGCAAACAAGGGTGATGCAGTAATATTCAAGGCATCAAGAGGTATGAAGCTTGAGGATGTAATAAATAACGTGTATGACAGGTGGGAAAAATAAATGAACAGTACAGCAGCATTAATAATCAGCGTTGTAATTGCTTTTGGCATAACCGCAGGCTTAGGCTTTGTAATTATCCCGTGGCTTCGCAAGTTAAAATTCGGTCAAACTATTCTTGACATCGGCCCTAAGTGGCACAAATCAAAGCAAGGCACACCTAATATGGGCGGTCTTATGTTTATTATCGGTATCGCCCTTTCATTTGCTTTGACTGTATTGATTTATCACCTTTCGGGTGGTAATCTTGAAAGCGAATATTCATCAATAATGAACGGCCGTGAACTTGTTCTTTTGCTTGCCGGCTTAATTTTGGCACTCGGTTGCGGCGCAGTCGGCTTTATTGATGACTTTACGAAAATTAAACTTAAAAGAAACGAGGGTTTGTCACCTAAGCAAAAAACACTCGGTCAACTTATCGTCACCTTGGGATATATAGCAACTCTTTGGATGTCTCATAATACAAGTTGGTATATTCCTTTTATCGGCAGAGTTAATTTTGAAAAAAACATATTTACTGCTGTTGTATTTTGGATTCTTTCAATATTTATCGTTTACGGCTGTGTAAACAGCGTTAATCTTACAGACGGCATTGACGGCCTTTGCTCAAGCGTAACGTCTACTGTTGCAATTGCGTTTATAGTTTTGGGCTATATTCAGGGTTTTGCCGGTCTTACAATTTTCTCAGGCGCTCTTTTAGGCGGTGTTTTGGGCTTTCTTTGCTGGAATTGGAATCCTGCCAAAACATTTATGGGCGATACAGGCTCGCTTTTCCTCGGCGGAATGGTTGTAGCTCTCGGCTATATGTGCAAATGCCCGATTATACTGCTTCCAATCGGTATTGTTTATGTTTGCGAAACTATGAGTGATATTATTCAAATCGGCTATTTCAAAATCACTCACGGTAAGCGTGTGTTCAAAATGGCACCTATTCATCACCATTTTGAAATGTGTGGTTGGAAGGAAAAGAAAATCTGCGTTGTATTTTCACTCGTTAATGCAATCGGATGCGTAATCGGTGTTCTTCTTCTCTATTTCGGAAATTTCGCAAAATAATATAAATTAAAAAACTTGAAAGGAGTGTTCTTATGCCAAATAATAATGAGCAAATAGTGGTTAAGCCAAGCAAATGGAAAAGCTTTAAGGATACCTATTTTTTAACCGGCAGCATTGATATTCCGTTTTTAGGCTTAACAATAGCACTTTTAACAATAGGTTTAATAATGCTCTTTTCAGCATCTTATCCGTACGCATATTATTATAAGGACAGCTCATATTACTATTTTATTCGCCAAATCTTGTTTGCAGTCGCAGGACTTGTTGCAATGCTTTTGATGTCAAAAATAAATTATAAAATATTAAAAGCAATATATAAACCTGTATTCGTTGTAACGATAGCACTTTTGGTAATTGTTCTTTTTCATCATACAAATGTTCAGAACTTCAAACGCTGGATACCACTCGGACCTGTTACCATTCAGCCGTCTGACCTTGCTAAGTTCACGATTATATTAACCCTTGCGGTTTATATAAGTAAATATTATAAAAAGATGAAAACTATGAAATACGGCATATTAATCCCTATCGGAATAATTGCAATTTTTTGCGGCCTTATTTATCTTGAACATCATCTTTCGTGCACAATATTAATGTTTTTTATCGGCGCTTGCCTTATGTTTGCAGGCGGAAGCGATTGGAAACTGTTTGCATTCGGCTTGGCGGTAATTGTTCTTTTAGGCTTCCTTGTCGTCAGTTTTCCGACACTTATTGAAAATTATGCGGGCAAACGAATTGTTGCTTGGCTTGATAAAGACTATGACCCTTTGAACGGCAGATGGCAGACAAACAATTCACTTTATGCTATCGGTTCTGGCGGTTTCTTCGGTGTAGGGCTCGGCAATTCAAAGCAAAAATATCTCTATGTATCAGAACCGCAAAACGACTTTATTTTTTCAATCGTATGCGAGGAGCTTGGTTTCTTAGGCGCTGCAATAATTATTGCACTTTTTGCCGCACTTGTTATCAGGGGCTTGATTATCGCTTCAAGGTGTAAAGATAAATTCGGCTCGCTTCTTATTATCGGCGTTGTTGCCCAAATAGGACTTCAGGTAGTGCTGAATATTCTTGTTGTTACCGATACTCTTCCCAACACCGGCTTCGCATTTCCGTTTTTCTCCTACGGCGGCACGGCAATTTTTATGCTCTTGTTTGAAATAGGAGTAGTTCTATCTATTTCAAGAAAAACAAATCAACAAAAGGTATAGGTGTCAAAAATGAAAATATTATTTGCAACAGGTGGCACTGCAGGCCATATTAACCCGGCTCTTGCAGTAGCGTCATATATAAGAGAAAAATATCCGGATAGTGAAATTTTGTTTGTCGGCACGGCAGACCATATGGAATCACGTTTAGTTCCAAACGCAGGCTTTGATTTCAAAACCATCAAGATTTCAGGATTTCGCCGTTCATTTGCGCCAAAAGCAATCGTGCATAATATCAAAACCGTTTGTCAGCTGGTGACTTCAAACAGCGCCTGCAAGAAAATAATTAAGGATTTTAAGCCTGACGTAGCAGTCGGTTTTGGCGGATATGTATCGGGTCCCGTGCTCCCACCCGCCGTAAGTATGCATATTCCTACTTGTATTCACGAGCAAAACGCTTATCCCGGCATTACAAATAAAACCCTTGCAAAAGAAGTGGATAAAGTAATGCTTACCGTTGAAGACGCTAAAAAGCATCTTGAGCCTAAAAATGAGGTTGTTGTTACAGGTCTTCCTGTTCGTGGCGAACTTCTTAAGGCTCGTAAAGATATTTCAAGAAAAGAACTTGGTATACCAAACGGAAAATATCTTGTTCTTTCTTTCGGCGGTTCACTCGGTGCAAAGCCGCTTAATGACGCAATGTTTGATATTCTTCTTGAAAGCGCAAATAACGATAAATATTACCATATTCATTCAGTCGGAACTAACGGCGGTGAATTTCTTGAAAAATTCAAAGAAAACGGTTTTGTTGAAGGCAAAAAAGGCTTGGTAAAGGGAAATGTTGAGGTTAGGCAGTATATTGATGATATGGATACCTGTATGTCGGGTGCTGACCTTGTAATCGGCAGAGCAGGCGCTTCAAGCCTTTCTGAAATTGAGGCGCTCGGTAAAGCTTCAATACTCATTCCGTCGCCTTATGTTGCAGAAAATCATCAGTTCCACAACGCTATGGCGCTTGTAAACCGTGGCGCAGGCTCAATTATTGAGGAAAAGGATTTAACAACCGCTTCACTTAAAGAGGCTATTGATTCAATGCTTTCAAATCCTGCAAAGCTAATTCAAATTGAAGAAAATGCAAAGAATATGGCAATAACCGATGCAAGAGAGAGAATTGCAGATATCATCATATCCCTTGCAAAATAACTAAATAACAAATTAATCGCTTTTGCATAGAATATCGTGCAGAGGTGATTAAATGGAATATTTTAAAATAAGCGGCGGTAAAAAGCTTTCAGGGCAAATTTCTGTCCACGGCGCTAAAAATTCTGCCTTGCCAATCCTTGCTTCAACACTTTTAATCAAGGGTGAAAGCGTTATACATAATTGCCCTGATTTAAGCGATGTAAGAGTAACTCTTGATATATTAAAATCGCTCGGTTGCAAAGTCAAAAGAGAAAAAAGTACCGTTTTGGTTGACGCAAGCGTGGTTAATAAAAACGAAATCAGCGAGCACACTATGCGCACTATGCGCTCGTCAATAATATTTTTGAGTGCTCTTCTTTCTCGGAAAGGCTCGGCGTCAATCTTTTATCCAGGCGGCTGTGAAATAGGCACAAGGCCTATAGACCTCCACCTTAAAGCGTTTCACGATTTGGGCGCAGACGTCAGCGTAAACGGTTCGTCAATTAATGCTTGTGCAACTTCAATTATAGGCACTAAAATAATATTGCCTTTTCCAAGTGTCGGTACGACGGAAAATATAATTATTGCCTCGGCAATTTCAAAAGGAAAGACAATTATTGTAAATCCCGCACGTGAGCCTGAAATAAGCGATCTTGCCGATTTCTTAAACCATTGCGGCGCTAAAATATACGGCGCAGGGGAGTCAACTATAGTTATTGACGGTGTAAAAAAGCTTGATGCGTGCGAGCATACAATTATCCCCGACAGAATACTTGCTTCAACGTATATGTCGCTCGGAGCTGTTTGCTCAAAAGAACTTACTGTTAATAATATAAGACAAAGTCATTTATCTCCCGTTTTCCCCGTGTTTACAGAAATGGGTTGTAAAATATATTTGTCTGATAATTCATTGACTCTTGTTTCACCCAAAAAGCTAAAGCGGGTAAGAAGTATTAAAACAATGCCTTATCCCGGCTTTCCTACCGATTCTCAATCGCCTGTGGCAGTTGCTCTTGCACTTGCTAAAGGGACATCTATTTTGCAGGAAACAATATTTGAAAATCGATTCAGATATGTGAGTGAGCTTAACAGATTCGGTACAGATATAGAAATTAAGGATAATATCGCCGTTATTAACGGTGTTGATAAGTTACATTCGGCAAACGTTAACGCAACTGATTTACGTGGCGGAGCCGCACTTGTTGTTGCAGCTCTTTGCGCAAACGGGGAAAGCAATATATATGGTATAGAGCATATAGACAGAGGATATGAAAATCTTGAAAACGCACTTTCATCAATAGGTGCTGACATTAAGAGGAGTAAAAATGAAGGAGAAACCAAGGCAAAAGCAAGCAAAAAAGAAATTGAATAACAGAAATTCAAAGCCGTCAAAAATTGATGATGAATTTTTTGATTTGGGTATTGAACCTCCGAAACTATATAGGGAGTCTCAAAACAAGATTATTCAGGCTCAGCAAAAAAAATCACGTCAAAGTGAGAAATACGGAATGACGAGGGTTGAACGGCGCCAAAGGGAAACAAAAAGGCGTGAAAAGAAAAATAAACTCAGAAAAACGCTTAGTTGGATAGGTGCAATTCTTGTTATTATTGCTATCGGAGCAATACTTTGCCTGACGGTTTTTTTCCAAATAAACAATATAACAAGCTCAGGCAGTAAGATTTATTCAAAGGATAAGATAATATCACAATGCATTATTCAAAAGGGTAAAAATCTTTTTACAATTGATACCGAATCAGCGGCACAAAGGATTGAAGAAAACCTGCCATACGTCTACAAGGCTGAAATCAAAAGAAAATTACCCGATACAATAGAAATTATAATAACCGACGCAAAGCCTTCTTATTCGCTTTTGTGCGATGATAATACATACATCTTACTCGACGATAACTTTAAGGTACTTGAAAAGGGTGCGCAAATGGCGACGGGTATAGTTATTAACAAAACGGATATAAAAAGCGCTGTTGCGGGTCATAAAATAAAATTTAAAAATTCCGATGTCGGCACTTGTCTTGCACGTCTTGCAAAAAGTATTAAAGATAATAATTTTACTGAAATTACTGCTATTTACAGTAAAAATATAAGCGAAAACTACGTTGTTTACGACAACAGAATTACGTTTAAACTCGGCAACAGCAAGGATTTAGACAGTAAGATTATGAAAGGACTTACGGCTTGCGATAAACTTAATGATTCTAATCCTAATGCAACAGGTACAATGACAATAACAACTGACAAGGCAATATACTTTACAGAAGAATAGCTGTGAAGAAGTTAACTTTACACTTAACGTGAATATTGTTGGAATTTGTGCAAAAACAACAAACAACATAAAATATAACTATAAAACATTGTCAAAAACTTTTAGAATAATTCAAAAAAAGTATTGCAATTTAATTACAATATTGTTACAATATGATAGTAACAAAAGCCTATAGGGGAATATAGACTAAGAATAATAAAATTAAGGAGAATCTTGCAATGGGACGTTATGAAATCGATACAGATGACTCAAAAGTAGTACAAATTAAAGTAGTAGGTGTCGGCGGAGGCGGCGGAAACGCAGTCAACCGTATGGTACACTGTAATATCCAAGACGTTGAATTTGTAGCAGTTAACTCTGATAAGCCTGCTCTTGCAAAGTCAACAGCAACACATAAAATTCTTATCGGCGAAAAAGCTACTAAAGGTATGGGCGCAGGTGCAAGGCCTGAAGTAGGTACTCGTGCCGCTGAAGATTTTCAGTAATTCTAAAAATAGCACAGCAGCACCGGTTTGTCAATCGGCTTTTTGTGGAAAAACGGTTGAATTCTGCCGGAAAGAATGATATTATTTATTCTGCTATAGTATGTGGAACAGGTACCGGTGCAGCCCCTGTAGTAGCTAAAATCGCAAAAGACCTCGGCATTCTTACTGTAGCAGTTGTTACAACTCCTTTCGCTTTCGAAGGTAACAGAAGAATGAAGCAGGCACAGGAAGGTATCAAGGAGCTCGCTCAGTACGTTGACTCTATCATGGTAATTCCTAACGAAAATTTAAAATATGTTACTGAAGAAAAGATTACTCTTCTCAATGCATTTGAAATCGCTAATGATGTTCTTCGTCAGGGCGTTCAGTCTGTGTCTGACCTCGTTAATGCAACAGGTCTTGTAAACTGCGACTTTGCTGATGTAACTGAGATTATGAAGGATTCAGGCTATGCTCATATGGGCGTTGGCCGTGCTAAGGGTAAGGATAAAGCAGAACTCGCTGCTCAGCAGGCTATTTCTTCACCTCTTCTCAATACTTCTATTGATGGCGCACGTGGTATTCTTATCAATATCACAGCTTCAACAGATATCGGTCTTGAAGAGATTGATGCTGCTTCTTCAATCGTAAGTGCTGCAGTTCATCCTGATTGTGAAATCATCTGGGGTGCTAACTTTGATGAAGAGCTTGAGGATGAAATGATTATCACCGTTATCGCTACTCGCTTTGGTGACGAGGGCCCCGGCGCTCCTATCAAGTCAACAACTGCAAACAAGGAAGTTGCTCCTCCGCAGCCTGTAGCTCCTA
>ENA-OOYM01000150-OOYM01000150.1-human-gut-metagenome-genome-assembly--contig:-NODE-150-length-15004-cov-2.286240_pt1 | contig 15004 bp, 12 predicted proteins | sample MGYA00241702_ERZ501376 | MGnify/ENA primary metagenome ERZ501376 (study PRJEB25962, sample SAMEA2042840) | human gut metagenome | biome: human gut; feature: human-associated habitat; material: faeces... | reverse complement strand
TTACGGCGGACTCAATCAGCTACCGGAGCGTCTGTGCGTCAGACCTACTTCTGAGACACTGTTCTGCGATTTTTATAAAAATCTGATCCAGTCTTACCGTGATCTGCCAAAGGTGTACAACCAGTGGTGTTCCGTAGTACGCTGGGAAAAGGAAACCCGTCCGTTTCTGCGTTCCAGAGAATTCCTGTGGCAGGAGGGGCATACGGCGCATGCAACCGCAGAGGAGGCACAGGCACGTACCATCCAGATGCTGAATCTGTATGCAGATTTCTGTGAAGAGTTCCTTGCCATGCCGGTTGTCCGCGGACAGAAGACAGAAAAAGAAAAATTTGCCGGTGCGGAAGACACCTATACCATCGAGGCACTGATGCATGATGGAAAAGCCCTGCAGTCCGGAACCAGTCACAACTTTGGAGATGGATTTGCAAAGGCATTTGGTATCCAGTATACCGATAAACAGAATAAATTACAGTATGTACACCAGACTTCGTGGGGAATGACAACACGTCTGATCGGAGCCATCATCATGGTTCACGGCGACAATGATGGTCTGGTTCTGCCACCTAAGGTAGCACCGACACAGGTAATGGTTATCCCGATCCAGATGCAGAAGGATGGCGTATTGGATAAGGCAAACGAAGTGCGTGAGCGTCTGGGAAAAGTCTGCCGTGCAAAACTGGACGATTCCGATAAGAGTCCGGGATGGAAATTCTCTGAGCAGGAGATGCGTGGAATTCCGCTTCGTGTGGAACTGGGACCGAAAGATATTGCGGCAAATAAATGTGTGGTTGTCCGCAGAGATACCAGAGAGAAAATTGAGGTTTCCCTGGATGAGATCGAGACAAAGATTCCGGAACTGTTAGAGACCGTTCAGAAAGATATGTTTGCGCGTGCAAAGGCACATCGTGATGCACATATCTGGGATGCACATAATTACGAAGAATTTAAGGATATTGCAGAAAATAAACCGGGATTCATCCGTGGTATGTGGTGCGGAGATCAGGCATGTGAGGACAAGATCAAAGAAGATCTGGCAGTAACCTCACGCTGTATGCCGTTTAATGATCAGGAACAGATTTCAGATGTTTGTGTATGCTGTGGAAAACCGGCACATAAGCTGGTATATTGGGGCAAGGCATATTAAAAATCAGCCGGGATTATGGATTTCAAATAGGGGGTTGGAGCCATGATTGAAAAGTACTTTAATGGTGTCATAGAACAGGTATATCACAGAATCGGAACCGCAGAAAAGAACATTGTTATGGCAAGCTATAACAATGACTTTTCTGTGTCCGGGCTGGAGAATAAAAAACGTTATCAGGAAGACGATAACGTTTTTTTTGCCTGTTGTGAACTGCGATATGAGACATTGTCCGGGGCATATGCGCCTTTTCTGGACATTATCTGTGACATGTTCCGCAAATTTGTAAAGGGAGATTTTGAAGCTTTTTTGCGCGAATGCGGAACTTATGAACTGCACCGGTCTTTGTTTCTTGGGTACTATGAAGATGGTATCTGCAAAAGGGAAGAAGGGGTGCTGTTAAATGAAGTGGAATATGAGCAGCGGCGCATGACAGAAGCCATCGTTGCCATGCTAAAAAAACTCACGGAATACCGGCCGATTATGATTGTAATTAACCGTTTCCAGCTGGCAGGACGCAGTTCCATGGAACTTATTTACCGGCTGCTGACAGAACCGTGTACGGAAATCGGGATTGTGCTTGGAGTAAACGAAATGCAGCCGCGGCTGGATATGGCAGTCAACATGTGGGATGCAATCGTGGAAAAACTTGAAGATAGCAGCCAGATTTATCATATTGGAAGTTCCGGGAAACACAGAAACCGGGAGAATGCGGAGGATGTGGCAGAAGAGAAAAATTACAGCCACATGCTTGCGAAGGTAGAGACAATCATTACGTTTCTGGATTGTGACCAGGCAAAATGGTACTTGCAGAAACTTGAATATAAACTTAAATTTGAAGATATTTTTGTGGATGATATAACCCTGCGGGAATTTTATCTATTGTATACCCGTACCGCTATTTTGCGTGCAGAGCTTTCTAAGGCACTGGAGATGGTTGATTCAGCAATGCGTCTGCCATCCGTTTGCAAAGATCTGTTTTACCGCAGTGAATGTTCCTTTTTAAAGGGAACGTGCCTGATGTATCAGGGCAAACTGCAACAGGCCGAAATGTATGCACAGTATGCCCGGGAGGAAGCACAAAAAAGTGGGAATGAGAAACAGATATTCAAGGCGGAACTCTTGTCTGTTATGGCGCGTATGTCCGGCTGGTACAATATTTTTTTCTGTATACAGGATATCCCGATTCATGAAGGGCTGATTGAAAAGCTGATGCAGAACAATTACCGGAATCATCTGGCACATATTTATATTTATGCATATGATAATCGGCCGGAGATGGTTGCAAGGGCCTACCGTTCCGAGGCATCTCTTTTATATTTCAGTAAAGGGGTGGCACTGGCAAAAGAGATTGGAAATGAGCAGCTGGTATATGATGCATATCAGAAAAATATTATGATTGCATCAACAAATGGTATGAATGAGATTGCCATGCTGTATTCCGTGCGTACATACCAGTTCATGAAATCAAGGGATGATGTTTATGAGGGCAGAATTCTGTCCGGCATCGGATATAATCTGAGTGCCATGGGAAAAAACCGGCTTGCGGAGCATTATTATAACCGTGCCATTGAGGTGTTTTACCATTTGCGTCTGCTGGAGGATATTGCGGAAGTGTTTTACAACCGTGCACTGAATTATATTATGCAGGAGAATTATGCGAAGGCGGAACATGATCTGCTGATGGCGATGAAGGTAATAGAAAAACTGCATCTTAACAGTCTGCGTGTATGTAATCTGTCAAAATTATATGGTCTTTTAGCACTTGTGAGCATCATGCAGAAAGACCGGTTTAACTGTGAACGTTACTTGCTTAACTGCCGGCAGTTCCTGAATTATATTATTGAGAAAGAAAAAGAAAATGAAAACGAGGAAATCATCCATGACTATGCCAAGTGTGATGAGGATATGTTTCTATACACATTTTCCATGGCAATGCTTAATCGCATGGATGGAAAGAAGGAAGAGGTACTGGTCAGTTTTGAACAGGCAGAGCGTTTCCTGCTTCAGGCAGAGGGAAATGAGTTTTTCAGTTATCGTTTATTCCGGAAAGAGAGAATGAAGCTGTTTGAGGAAATGGGGCGCAGTGAGCGCTGCCAGATGGAACGCGCAACGCTTTTGCAGCATGAGGAGATTAATTCCCAGGCGGCACGGCTGCTTCCCATGAATCTCCTGAAGGAAATTGATCTGGGAGAGCATCCGCAAACGTGTGCCGTGCGGGAGGAAGAAATTGAAGCCCTGATCAAACAGGAAGGCCTTTTACAGGATTATGCAACGTCCCGGAGACAGATGGAGTTTATTTCCACATGGCAGAAACTGATTGATGTGAACGGAAGCAACGTAGAGGGTATGGTACAGAATGCGTTCAATACGTTTATGAATCATTTCAGCCTGGATTGTGCATTGTATATCTATTACCATGAAGATGGTGCCCATGTACTTTATAACGATACCAAATGTGAGATGACGGAAGCGGACATTGCGGCGATCGGAAATACCATGCTGGAATATCCACAGGGGTTTGCGGTATCAAAGATCAGCGACAGTTTTCTGGAACATCAGGATACGATCGGTTATTTCGGAATAGATGATGTATGTTCGTTTGTGGCAGCACCGTTTCTCAAAAACGGAAAGCTGACCAGCCTTCTGATCACATATGTCCGCATGAAGGATAATTGGCATGGTTCGATCGAACGCTACATGCTCAACGAGGATGACCTGAGAATCTATTCCCTGCTTTTTCGGGAGATGGAGTATTCGATCAATCGCATGGAGGCAAACGACAAGATTTATATGATGAACCGCAAGCTGCAGGAAGCTGCGGTTACGGACATGCTTACCGGTATTTATAACCGTGCCGGTATGTACGAAGAGATTCGGCAGATGATTGAGTGTTACCGTGTGTCAGAAAAGACACATCATGTCGGGTTGATGTTTATTGATCTGGACAATTTCAAGCATTATAATGATACATTCGGACATGACGTCGGGGATCTGATCTTAAAGGAAATGGCAAAGATTTTCCGCAAGGCGGTAAAGGGAAGAGGATTTGTCGCCAGATATGGCGGGGATGAATTTATTATGATCTTAAATACCGATGCCCGGGAAATCCTTGAACAGATCGCAAAAGGAATCTATGAGAAAATCAATTCCACGCAGGGATTCCAGCGGCAGATTGAAAATTATCTCGGCCATGCGATCACGACGACCGAAAAATCGCGGATTACCTGTTCCATCGGAATTGCAAGCGCAGGGGATGTGAGAAAAGAGGAAGATATTAATGAATTAATCCGCAGCGCAGATGAGATTTTATATAAAGTCAAAACAGGGGAAAAAGGACACTACGCATTTTTATGAAAATTCAATTACCAGAACACGTAAAGCAAATTATACACAGACTTCAGCAGGAGGGGTATGATGCCTATGCCGTGGGTGGATGTGTCAGAGATACACTTTTAGGACGCAGCCCACAGGACTGGGACATTACAACTTCCGCGAAACCGCAGGTGGTGAAATCGCTGTTTTCCCATACGATTGATACGGGCATTGCACATGGAACCGTTACGGTTATGCTGGATCATACGGGGTATGAAGTGACAACTTACCGGATCGATGGGGAATATGAAGATGCCAGACATCCGAAGACAGTGACTTTTACGGGAAATCTGGTAGAGGATTTAAAACGCCGGGATTTTACGATCAATGCCATGGCATATAATGATACCGCAGGACTGGTGGATGCATTTGACGGGATTGGGGATCTCAAACGGCACGTGATCCGTTGTGTGGGGATACCGCATGACCGGTTTGGAGAGGATGCGCTGCGTATGCTGCGCGCCGTGCGTTTTGCCGCACAGCTTGGATTTTCCATTGAGGAGAAAACCAGACAGGCTGTGGCAGATCTGGCAGACAATTTACAGAAAGTCAGTGCGGAGAGAATCCAGACCGAAATGGTGAAATTGCTCACCTCTGCACATCCGGAGGAGATGCGTACGGTATATGAGCTTGGACTTTCCAGAGTATTTCTCCCGGAGTTTGACAGGATGATGGAAACCCCGCAGATTACGAAACATCATTGTTACAGTGTGGGGGAACATACCATTCATGCCATGCAGGAAGTTCCACAGGACCGGATTCTGCGCCTGACCATGCTGCTTCATGATGTGGCCAAACCGGTGTGTGTAACGACAGATGAAAAAGGACAGAATCATTTTAAAGGACATCCGGTGGAAGGTGCGGAAATGGCACGGGTTATTTTGCGGCGGTTGAAGTTTGACAACGAAACAATAAAACGCGTATGCCTGCTCGTACGTTATCATGATGACCGTCCGGCCGTGACACCGCGCAATGTGCGCCGTGCCATCAGCAGGATCGGAGTGGAAAATATGGAGGCTCTGTTTGCGGTAAAGCGTGCAGATACACTGGCGCAGAGCATGTATGAGCGGCAGAAAAAGCTTTCCTATATTGATGCCTACGAAGAAACTTATCGTGAGATATTAAAAGAACACCAGTGTGTGCAGAAAAAGGATCTTGCCATAAACGGCAGGGATCTGATTGCACAGGGAATGAAAACGGGCAAAGAAATGGGAGAAGTGTTGCAGGCGCTGTATGAACAGGTTCTTGATGAACCGCAACTGAATAATAAAGAGACGCTGCTTGCACTTGCTTTGCAATTGCAACAGACAAAACAGGAATAAATAAGACACCCTTTCCATATGATGAAAATAGATTCAAGTCATGTGGGAGGGGTTTCATTTTGTATTATCAGCCGGAAGCAATGTTGGAGCAATATGACATAGAAATAAAACAGATCACGAAAGGCAGAGGTGTGTTTTGCTGTGAGACGGATCAGGGGAAAAAAGTACTTGCACCGTTTCGGGGATCTGCAGAACGCGCAAAATTTGTGCGCGAAATATTATGCAGCATGCAGGAAAAGGGATATCCGGTGGAACAGGTCAGTCTGACAAAAGACGGGCAGTGTGTGGTAACGGATGAAAGTGGCATGCGTTTCTGGCTGAAAGATCTGGTAGAGGGAAATGAATGCCAGACAGGTCGGGAGAAAGATGTAGCTGCCGGTGCCCAGGCGCTGGCAGGGTTTCATTGCTGTGTTTCATCCTGTGTTACGGAAATTCCGGATTTTATGAAAAATACAAAGAATGAACCGGCAGTGCTCTATTACCGGCATTACCGGGAACTGATCCTGGTAAAAAATTTTGTGCAGTCAAGAAAACCCCGAAACGAGTTTGAGCGGTCATTCTGGGAACAGTATACGCATTATATCGCACAGGCGAAAGAAGCGGTCGGGATGCTGCAGGAGCGAAAAGACCAGGGGAGAACCAGGGGGTTTTGTCACGGGGATTGTAACCAACATAATATGCTTCGTACAGCACAGGGGGTCCGGCTCGTAAATTATGAAAATCTGTTTTACGGAGAACAGATGGTGGATCTGGCAAACTATCTGCGTAAGATTCTGGAAAAAAACAGTTGGAGTACGGACATGGGAAAACATATTCTGGAAGCCTATGAAAAGCAGAGAAAATTGTGCAAGGAAGAAAAACAGCTGCTGCATGTGCTACTTCTGTTTCCAGAGAAATTCTGGAAAGTATCCAATCACTACAGTAACTCGCATAAAGCATGGGTATCCGGCAGAGATATTGAAAAATTAAACCGGCTGATTGCAGCGGAGCCGGCAAGGGAACATTTTCTGGAAAATTTGTTTTCTTTTCTGTGAAGAATGAGCTATACTAAGGATATGAGAAGAGACAGAATTAAAAAAACAATTACATATTTGAGTCTGCTTTTTTGGCTGTGTCTGCTTGTGGCATGTGGACAGCAGGAGGAGACGACAGATGACGGAGTTACCTATTTTCATCATTCCATCGCAGACCGGAATACACAGGAAACACAGGAGAATTCCACGGAAACGGAAAAGTCCGAAGAGTTTCTGCTGACCGCAGTCGATCAGATTCAGGAAAGTCTCCAGCTGTACCGGTATGCGGATGGAATGGAATACCGGTATTATTACGGAACAGGCACCCGTTTTTATGACAAATACGGAAACCGGACACCTGTGACAAGTTTTGAACCCGGTCTGCTTGTGACCATCGGGGATGTAGACAGCGAAGGGATCCTCACGGAAGCCCGGATTTCGGATCAGGCATGGGTATACGACAATATCACCCGGTTTTCGGTAAATCCGGATCTGGACATGCTAAAGATCGGAGATGGAAAATATCGCTATACGGATAACACGATTGTGTTTTCTGGAGATAAAAGAATCCAGATGACGGATTTGTCGGATGGGGATACGTTAAGCGTTGTCGGCAGGGATAAAAACATTCTTGCGGTGCGTGTGACAACCGCACAGGGAACGCTTGCACTGTCCAACACCAAACTGTTTGAAGAAAGTTTTTTGCAGCTGGGCACAAAGATTTTTGCGGAAATTACACCGGATATGGAGATTCAGGTGCCGGAAGGAACCTATGAACTTCGCGTAGCCAATGACGGATGGGGCGGAAGTACGGAAGTGACGATTACGCGTGGCGAGACTACAAATGTGGATCTTGACACCTTAAAAGGCGAAGGACCGTCTTACGGAAAGGTGCAGTTTGTCATCGATGCAAAAGATGCGGTGCTGTCAATTGACGGAAAAGAAACGGACTATGAGAAGCCGGTGAAATTAACCTATGGAAGCCATACAATTACGGTATATTCTTCGGATTATGATACCTGGAAGCGGAACTTATATGTCAACTCGGAGAAATCGACAATTGTTATCAATCTCGCGGATGAAGATTCCAGTGAAACAGGCAGCAGTCAGAGCAGCTCAGAAAGCAGCAGCCAGAGCAGCTCACAGGGGAGCAGTCAGAGCAGCTCAGAAAGCAGTAGTCAGAGCGAGTACAAGAACCGGCAGGAAGAGCTTGATACACTCAAGGATCTGATTTCCAGTATGACATCCTCCAGTTCGCTTGTGTCAAAATGACGGTTTTCCGGACAGAATTTTGGTTGTTTTTAAGTGCCCAAAAGCCCGAAAATATCGCATTTTTCCTTGACAAAAGGATGGAAAACAAGTATAAATAGATTTGTAAGTAATTTGAGAGAAGGAACTCGAATTATATAATATAGGAATCCATAGGAGGAATTTTAACATGAACAAAGCAGAGTTAGTTGCAGCAGTAGCTGAGAAGGCAGAGATTTCAAAGAAAGACGCTGAAGCAGCAGTTAAGGCATTCACAGATGTTGTTGCTGAGGAGCTGAAGAAGGGTGAGAAGATCCAGTTAGTTGGATTCGGTACTTTCGAGGTTTCTGAGAGAGCAGCAAGAGTTGGAAGAAACCCACAGACAAAGCAGGAAATCACAATCCCAGCTTCTAAGGCACCGAAGTTTAAAGCAGGTAAGGCTTTAAAGGATTCCCTGAACTAATTCTGGTGGAATATGTGGGAGAGCGTCATTGGACGCTCTCTTTTCTGTTATAAGGAGAAATAATATGAGATTAGATAAATTTTTAAAAGTATCAAGACTGATCAAGCGGCGTACCGTAGCCAATGAAGCCTGTGATGCAGGACGTGTTATGGTAAACGGAAAACCTGCCAAGGCATCCACCAATGTAAAAGTCGGAGACGAAATAGAAATTCTGTTTGGACAGAAATCCGTAAAAGTGCGTGTTACGGATATTCAGGATACGACCAAAAAAGAACAGGCGAAAGATCTGTTTGAATACATATCCTAGAAGTGTGGCGCATACTCTTTAACAGGAGGGCGCTTGTATGGAAGAAAGAGGACAGTCAAACAGCACAGGGCAGCATAAGCTGATCCTGCAGAACCGGAAAAGCGGAAGTTTTACCGGTGTAACGGATGTTGTAAATTTTGATGCAAATGAGATTATCCTTGACACAGAACTCGGACGGTTGACGATTAAGGGAAAAGAACTTCACGTAAACCGGCTGGACCTGCAGAAAAAAGAAGTGGAAATTGATGGAACCGTGGATATGCTTCAATATTCCGGAACACCTGGCCGGGGTGTCTTTGGAAAGTGGTTCGGTTAAGTGGAAGAGGGCAGGATTTTTGTACATTTTTTTCTGTTTGGGATGATAGCATTTGCGGCATATGACGGAATCCGTGTAATTCGTAGAATTTTTCCGCATGGGATCTTTATGATTTCCTTAGAGGATCTGGTATACTGGCTGGTTATTTCGCTTTGTTTTTTTCTGCATCTCTGTCAGGTAAATAATGGAAAAATCCGGGGCTATGTACTCCTGGGAAGCCTTCTGGGAGCGTGGATTTATTACAGTTTCTGCAGTCGGTTTGTTATGCGGTATCTGACGGAAAAGATTCATTATCTGAAAAAGAGGTTGAAAAAGTTCCGGGAAATGACTACAATAAAGTTAAATAAGCTTCGTAAAAGAAAGAAGCCTGAAGAATCGGAGAAAGAACATGAGAAAAACTAAAAAGCGTCGCCGTGGAAGCGGTACTGCAGGAATCATGATCATTGTGCTTGCATTTTTGGTTGTCATGACGGTTCAGATCTGCAGGATACGTTCAAAAGATGCGGAATATGCGGCAAAAGAAAAAGAATTACAACAGCAGTATGAGGAAGAAACCGAGAGATCTACGGAGATAGATGATCTTGAGACGTATATGAAATCCTCACAATATATTGAAGATGTGGCAAAAAGCAAGCTTGGACTGACTTATAAGAATGAAATCATCTTCAAGGAAAAGAAGTAGAAAAGAAGAATCTGTCTGAACAGGTTCTTCTTTTTCTTTAATGCATTGATGGAAGATTTGAGCGAAAACTTTTTTGAAAACCACAGAAAATCTGACAGAATATGCGTCATTGTCTGTGTATACTTGTCCCTCGAAAACAATTTTTTGGAGGTGTATCATGCGTACAGGACAATGGAAAACAATGGGGATAGGATCGCTGATCGGAAAAATGATCTATGCAGTATTCGGGCTGGCGGCAAGTATGTTATGTATCATGGGATATTATCCGGTGGTGCCGGCATTTTACACGGCATGCTGTCTGGATAAAAAGAGAAATTTTCTGCTATACATAGGACTGGTTGTGGGAATGGGCTGGTGCATGCCGGTGGCTGCGATTGTAAAATATCTGTTTATTCTTTTTGTACTGGGAATCGCAATCCGGTTTTATATATGGGCAAACAGGCGCTGCAGCGGATGGACGGCAGGAATGATTGCGGGAATTACAACGATCGCGATGAATACATCGGGACTTCTGATTCTGAATATGGAGAAAAAGGCATTGATCCTTGGCATCAGCGAAGGTGTGATCGTGTTTGCACTGGCAGTATTGTTCCATTATGGAATCGGAATGGGCAGTCAGATTTTCCGGGAGAGACATAAGAACCGGGTGGAACAGGAAGGCGTGGAAACGATGGTTGGAATGGATCCTCAGGGACGGATTCATGCATTTGCAGAGGCAGTTGACGAGCTTTCCGTGGCATTTTCCGCGATGGACGGCAGGCAAAAGCCAAAACAGCAGGATCATCTGGATATTCTTGCCCAGGAGATTACCGGAAAGCTGTGTGCGGACTGCGATGGATGTGTCGTGTGTTTAGAGCAGCAGAAACCGGATTTCTGGATAAAAATCCGCCGGATGCTGCAGGCAGTTGCACAACACAGTACCAAAGAAGAAATTTTAAGTCAGAATTTTATGGAAGAGTGTCCGCGTTATTCCGGGATGGTGGAAGAGGCAATCTGGGCTTTTTCCCGTATGGAACTCAATGAGGCATGGTATCACCGCCTGCAGGAGAACCGCAAGGTAATCGCGGATCAGCTGGATGCGATGGCAGATGCTTTGCAGGACTGGGATCAGGGAATCCGGTGTATGGACCGGACAGAGCGTGTTCTGCTGGCAAAGATTGCGTTTGAGACAAGGGAACGGGGACTGGATGTAAAACAGATACATGTTTATGAGGACAAAGAAAAGCGGCGCATGGTGACCGCTTTGGTGGCAAGTAAGTGGGGAGGCGGAATTCCTGTTAAAAATTATCGAAAAGCGCTCGAGCGTGCTTCCGGCATGGCGGTCCGGCTGAAAGAGGATACCAGATCCATACTGACACAGGAACCGGTTATGATTACAGCGTATGAAGATACCTGCTTTTATGCATTATCCGGGGTTGCTTCGGAAAAAGAAGAGGGATCAAGTGTCAGTGGAGATAACTTTTCTCTGTTTTCAATGGAAAACGGGCATTATCATGTATGTGTCTCTGATGGTATGGGAAGCGGACCGTCTGCATTCCGGGAAAGCGATATGGTGGTAGAGCTGATGCAGAAATTTATGGAAGCAGGATTTCCTCAGGAGACGGCTATCCGCATGATGAATTCGGCAATGGTTCTGCAGGGAGATCGTGAGTCTTACTCTACACTGGATTTTATGGATCTGGATCTGTACAGTGGGCAGATGACGATTACCAAAATCGGTGCAGCAGCATCTTTTCTGAAGCATAAAGACCGGGTGGAGTGCCTGCGGGCGTCCACACTTCCGGCGGGAGTCGATGCGTCCTGTACCGGGGATGTCATCCACAGAAAGCTCACACATGGGGATTTTCTTGTCATGGTTACGGATGGTGTGTTAGAATATCTACATGTGAAAAATCCGGAAGAAAAGCTCGCGGAAATGATAAAAGAGATAAAAACAGAGAATGCAGGTACTTTTGCCGAAAAGCTGATGGAACATGTGATGCTTTTTACAGGAGGACATGCGCTGGATGATATGACAATAGTGGTAAGTGGAATCTGGGAGAAATAATGATCATACAGGTAGAAAAATTTATGAGAAAGTGGAATATGGTGCCGGAGGGAGGCAGGGTACTCGTTGGAGTGTCCGGCGGTGCGGACTCTGTCTGTCTGTGCCTGATTCTGTATGAACTTTCCACGAAAATGAATTTTTCACTTGAGGTTATCCACGTAGAACATGGCATTCGTGGAGAAGAGAGTAAAAATGACGCAGTGTTTGTGGAACAGCTCTGTAAACAACGGGGGATTGTCTGTCATATCCGGAATGTTGATGTTCCACGTTATGCCAAAATACATCATCTGGGAGAAGAAGAGGCGGCACGAATTCTGCGATATCAGGTGTTTGCGGATGTAGCCGGGCAGGACAGAAACGTCCGGATCGCACTGGCGCATCATATGGAAGACAATGCGGAGACCATGCTGTTTCAGCTGATCCGGGGAAGCGGACTGGATGGACTGTGCGGGATGCGTCCACAGCGGACAGGAACAAACGGGGAAATCTATATCCGTCCCTTTTTGCAGTGCAGCAGGGAACAGATCGAACAATTTCTGGAGGAGCGGGGGCAGGGATATTGTATGGACAGTACCAATGCCAACGAGTCCTACAGCAGAAACCGGATGCGAAAGAGGGTGCTTCCGGAACTGATAAGGATGAATCCGCAGGCGGTACAGCATATGCAGACGGCGATGGAACAGCTGCAGCAGGTAAGAGATTATCTGGAAGAAGAGACGGTTTCCCTGGAGAAAAAATTTATTTCCGGGGAGAGGAAAAATGTGAAACTGGATACGGACGGGCTGGCAGAGCTTTCGCAGGCTGTTCCGCAAAGCTGTCTGGAAAGCTGCCGGGGCATGCAAAGATATTACGGCGGCACATTTGCAGGCAGTGGCGGACCTTCTGGAAAAACAGACCGGAAGATATGTAAAACTGCCCTATGGGCTGACCGCCACAAGAGTTTACAATGTGATCGAAATCATGGGAAAAAGAAAGGAAACGGAAAAGATCTGTCTGCCGATAGATACGGACCGGCTGCCGGAAAACCTGCTGGCCGGTGAATGGAAATTTTCGTTTAAAAAGTTTCTGTATGATGGGAATACCGATAAAATTCCACGAAAAATGTATACGAAATGGTTTGATTATGATAAGATAAAAGATAGTTTAGCTATACGTAACCGCCGAAAAGGAGACTATTTTGTGCTGGATGCGGCAGGACATCACAAGAAGCTGGAGGATTATTTCGTCAATGAAAAGATTCCGGCATCGCATAGAGATGAGCAGCTGCTTCTGGCCGGGGAGGATGAAATCTTCTGGATTGTCGGAGGGCGTATGGCATATGGCACAGGGATTTCCGATGCAACCCGATGGGTGCTGGAGATCACTGCCAGTAATAGCAGCCATTGAAGGAGGATAAGAGGATGGATTACAGTAAGAAACATGAGATATCGGTATATCTGACCGAGGAACAGTTAAATCAGCGGATTGCAGAGATCGGTGCACAGATCACGGAACGTTTCAAAGGCGAGTCGGTTTATCTGGTCTGTATCCTGAAAGGATCTATCTTTTTCACAACAGAACTTGCAAAGCGGATTGCGCTGCCAATGACGATCGATTTTATATCAGCATCCAGTTATGGAGCACAGACCCATTCTTCCGGTGTCGTAAATATCAAGAAGGATCTTGAACAGTCGATTGAAGGAGAGAACGTGATCGTTGTGGAAGATATTGTGGATTCCGGAAATACATTAAGCCGGCTGATGCAGCTGTTTGAGAGTCGTAATCCAAAAACTCTTACGATCTGTACGCTGCTGGATAAACCGGATCGCCGGGTGGTAGAAAACCTGCAGGTGGATTATACCGGATTTGTGATACCGGATAAGTTCGTAGTCGGATTTGGTCTTGATTACGATCAGAGATACCGTAATCTTCCGTATATTGGATTCGTGGAAGATGCGGATTAAAAAAAGGAGAGTAGTACATTGAATACAAAGAACAGACCCCGATTTGGAGGATTTGGTGTCTATGCGATGCTGATCCTGCTTGTGATTATTTTGTGGTATACATTTACCAACAACAGTACAACCAGTGATTTCACACAGAATAATCTCTGGAAAGCCATCCGTGAGGAAAAGGTTGTCAGTATCCGGGTAGAGCAGAACCGTGAAGTACCGACCGGTTATCTGAATATCAAACTGAAAGATGGTTCTACGGAACGGATGTATACCTCAGATGTGAACGAGATCCAGAAAGAATTAAAAGAAAAGGATTTTACCCAGTTTGTTGTGGATGATGTGCCGTCAGAGAGCTGGATTATGACACTTCTGCCATATCTTCTTATTTTTGGTGCCATCTTCATTCTGTTTATGATTATGAGCAACAATGCGGCAGCAAACAACAGCGGCGGCAAAATGATGAATTTTGGAAAAAGCCGTGCAAAGCTTTCCACCGAGGAAGATAACCATATGACATTTGAGAATGTCGCCGGTCTGAAAGAAGAAAAAGAAGACCTTGAGGAACTGGTGGACTTTCTGCGTGCCCCAAAGAAGTATACAAACCTTGGTGCACGTATTCCGAAAGGTGTGCTCTTAGTCGGACCTCCGGGAACCGGTAAGACACTTCTGGCAAAAGCCGTTGCAGGCGAGGCCGGAGTACCGTTCTTTAGTATTTCCGGTTCCGATTTCGTAGAAATGTTTGTCGGTGTCGGAGCTTCGCGTGTCCGTGATCTGTTTGAGGATGCCAAGAAAAATGCACCGTGTATCGTATTTATCGATGAGATTGATGCTGTGGCCAGACGCCGTGGTACAGGTATGGGAGGCGGTCATGATGAGCGCGAACAGACCTTAAACCAGATGCTTGTTGAGATGGACGGTTTTGGTGTCAATACCTTTGTCTGGGTCAATGGAAAAGGGGAACGTTTTTACGTCAAATATCGTTTTACCGCGCAGGAACCCTTCGACATCATCAACTGGGAAATCGACTCTGTGATTAAGACCCACATGCTGGCGTTCGCCAACGGCGAGGAAACCCTCGACGAGTGCCACGACCGCATTGTGGAAGAATGCAACGAACGCCTGGATGACTACCATCTGGCGAACGACTAATACTATT
>ENA-OOYM01000144-OOYM01000144.1-human-gut-metagenome-genome-assembly--contig:-NODE-144-length-15354-cov-2.112033_pt1 | contig 15354 bp, 10 predicted proteins | sample MGYA00241702_ERZ501376 | MGnify/ENA primary metagenome ERZ501376 (study PRJEB25962, sample SAMEA2042840) | human gut metagenome | biome: human gut; feature: human-associated habitat; material: faeces... | reverse complement strand
CCTGCCGTTGAAATTTGTTCTGACACATCTGAGGCAGGAATTATTTTTTCTGCATAAGAAACGCTGTAATCGCTCACAAAAATAATTTTAATAAATTGACTTACGTATTCGTCTGCTTCAACAAGCCTTTTGACCTCGTTAATAAGCTTAATTATCCCCTTTGCCCTGTCATAACCCGGAGCCGCCTTTGCGCCGAAAATGAATACGGTCGGGGTAAAATCATTTAAACTTTTTTCCTTAATTTCAAAATAAAGTTCAAGAATAACAAGGATATTCAAAAGCTGACGTTTATACTCGTGAAGCCTTTTTATTTGGGAGTCAACAATAAAATCGGGTGAAAAAGAATCGCCGTCTTTTAAACGAATATAGTTTGCAAGTTTCTTTTTGTTTTCTTTTTTAATTTCGATAAATCTCTCTAAAACATCTTTATTTTGAGCAAATTTTTCAAGCTCTTTTAATCGGGATAAATCGTTAATCCACTCATCACTTCCCAAAAGTTCGGTGATAAGAGCACTGTATTCAGGATTGCAAAGGCGAAGAAACCTTCGTTGAGTAATTCCGTTTGTTTTATTCTGAAATTTATCGGGATAGATTTCAAAAAATGACGGTAATACGCTTTGCTTCAAAAGCTTTGTGTGAAGTTCGGCTACCCCGTTGATATATTTGCATACATAGCAGGCAAGATACGCCATATTAACAGTGCCGTCTTGAATGATTTGCATATTCGGTTTATCAAAATCGCCTTTTGAAAGCTCCTCTGACTGTCTTTTATCAATACCGATGATAATTCTCGCAATATCAGGGCAAACGCTGTCAATAAGCTTTAAATCCCATTTTTCAAGAGCTTCCGGCATAATTGTATGATTTGTATAATTAAAAACATCATGGCAGATATTAAGTGCGTAGTCAAAATCGCAACCGTCAAGAGTAAGAAGTCTTATAAGTTCGGGGATTGCGACAACAGGATGAGTATCATTAAGCTGAATTGTAATATATTGCGAAAAATGATTATAATCGTCACATTGGTATTTTTTATATTTCTTAATAATATCCTGCAAGGAAGCGCTTGTGAAAAAATACTGCTGTTTAAATCTGAGTTTTTTGCCTTCTAATGTTGAATCGTTTGGATATAGAAGCCTTGAAATATTCTCTGCATTATTTTTTTCTTCAAGTGATTTTGTATACTTTTGCTCACTGAACAGTGCAAAATCAAATTCATTTATGCTTTTGCACTGCCAAAGGCGCAGAGTTGAAAATTTACGAGTTTTAAAAGATATAATCGGCATATCATAAGGCACTGCCCAGACGTCACCGTCGCTAAAACCGACCTTAACCTTATCACCTTTGCAAGGTACGCACCAAGGGTCATTATATTCAAAAGAATTATATATCTTTTCAATTTGAAAACCGTTTTCAATTTCCTGCTTAAAAAGGCCGAAACGATACTTAATACCGTAGCCGTCAAGCGCTACATTAAGATTTGCGGCGCTGTCCAAAAAACAAGCGGCAAGCCTGCCTAAACCTCCGTTACCGAGAGGCTCGTCGGGCAATGCTTCAAATTCCTTAAGCGAACGTTCAAAGCCTGATAATGCCTCTTCGATTTGAGATTCAATATCAAGGCACATCAAGTTTTTATAAACAGGTTGCCCTACAAGAAATTCGGCACTGAAATAATAGGCACGTCGAGAATTAATATGTTCTGTCATACTCTTTTGCCAATCGGGTGAAACGTTTGATATCACAAGCGTTCCCAGAACGTCATAAAGTTCGCCGACTGTGAGATTATTAACATTTTTATTATATTTTCCAAAAGCCAAAAGTTCTAATTTTTCTTTAATATTATCCATTAACACACCTTCCGCTTTTCTTAGTAATATCTAAAAGTTTATTTGCAAGAGATGAGGTTAAATCATCTTTACTCATTCGCCATTTCCAATTTTCTCCCATTGTTGACGGGGTGTTCATACGTGCCTCGCTGCCTAAACAAAGCAAATCTTGCATAGTCAAAATACAAGTATTTGCGTTTGAATTCATAGCGCACTCGTTCATTTTATCAACTAAATCAAATTTATCCTTTGCTCCAAGATAACGCATAGCATAAGCCACGTCTTTTTTATCGGCAGTATTGCACCAACCCAAAACAGTATCATTGTCGTGAGTGCCTGTATAAACAACGTTATTTTTTTCAAAATCGTCAGGCAATGATTTACCGTTATCGTCCCTTGAATCAAAGGAAAACTGAAGCACCTTCATACCCGGAAAGCCTGTATATTTAAGAAGTTCATCAACCTCTTTCGTTAAAAATCCGAGATTTTCAGCGATAATCTTATTCTTAAATTCCTTAGGCAAAGCGTCAAAAAATGATTTTCCGCCGCCCTTGCGCCACAAGCCCTTGCGTGCCGTATTACTGCCTGCTTTTACGCTGTAATATGATTCAAATCCTCGAAAATGGTCGATACGAACTATATCGTAAATCTTGAAACTTTGATTAAGTCTTTCAATCCACCAAGAATACTTTTGCTTTTTAAGTTTTTTCCAATCATATACGGGATTACCCCAAAGCTGTCCGTCAGGTGAAAAGCAGTCAGGCGGACATCCTGCAAGTTCGCTTGCTTTTAATTCAGAATTAAGTTTAAATATTTCCTTATTTGCCCATACATCTGCACTGTCATTTGCGACATAAATGGGCATATCACCTATTATTGATATTCCTCGTTTATTAGCATATTTCTTAATTGCCTGCCACTGCGAAAAAAGAAAATACTGAATCATTTTATAATAAAGAATTCTGTCTTTACATATTTCTTTAAATTCCTCAACGGCAAATATTTCACGATACTTAATATCATCATTCCAATAATAAAAAGGTTCTGCGCCGAAATAATCCTTAACAGCACAAAAAAGCGAATAATCACCAAGCCAAGAAAGATTTTCTTTACAAAACAAATTAAAATCGTTTGGGATATTGCGTTTAAATCTGTCAAATGCTTTATAAAGTACCCTGTGCCTGTTTGTATATAACAAAGAGTAATCCACCTTGTTTTTATCTTTAAACCATTCTATATCTTCAAACTCTTCTTTTTTCAGCAATTCAAGACGGCACAGGGCATCTAAATCAATAAAATACTCGTTAAGCGCAAAGGTGGAAATACTCTGATAAGGCGAGTCGCCTATTGTTGTCGGGCAAAGCGGCAAAATCTGCCAATAGGTTTGACCTGCTGCTTGCAAGAAATCGACAAAATCATAAGCGCATTTATCAAAGCAACCTATTCCGTATTTTGACGGCAGAGATGAAATATGAAGCAGCACACCGCTTGCTCTTTCATTAAGCATTTTGTTCAGTCCTTTTCAGTCACAAATCAGAAGTTCGCTTTCAGGGTCGAATAAATGAACTTTTTCCGTGTCGATATAAAGTTTAACGCTGTCGCCTGAGGAAATATTTGTATCACTTCTGACCTTGGCAATTATTTCTTTATCGTTAATTGATGAATAGATATAGACCTCACTGCCCATCATTTCCGCTAAGTCGGCTTTGAGTGTAATTTCATTTTGCTTGTTTTCAAGTGCATAACTTGAATTTATATGCATATCCTCACATCTTATACCGTAAACAATAGGCTTGCCGACATATTTTTTTACATTCTCGTTTTCCTGCATTCGCAAAGGAAGAGGGACGGTAATATCGTCAACAAGTGCACAAAGCTCTCCCGAACAAGTAATTATTGTTGCGTCGATAAAATTGATTTGAGGCGTACCTATAAAACCTGCTACGAACATATTGCAAGGGTGATTATACAGATTTGACGGAGTATCAAATTGTTGAACGACGCCGTCTTTCATTACAACTATTCTGTCTGCCATAGTCATAGCTTCCGTTTGGTCGTGGGTTACATAAATAAATGTTGTTTCAAGCCTTTTATGAAGCAGTGCAATTTGAGAGCGCATTTGGGTGCGAAGCTTTGCGTCAAGATTAGAAAGCGGTTCATCAAGCAGAAATGCGCAAGGATTTCTTACCATTGCCCTGCCGAGTGCAACTCTTTGCCTTTGACCGCCGGAAAGTGCCTTTGGCTTACGATTTAAATACGGCTCAAGTTCGAGAATTTTTGCCGCCTGCCTGACCTTTTTATCTATAACATCCTTAGGTTCTTTGCGAAGCTTAAGCGCAAATGCCATATTTTTATAAACAGTCATATGAGGATACAGCGCATAGCTTTGAAAAACCATCGCAATATCTCTGTCTTTCGGCGGAATATTATTTACCGTTTTACCGCCTATAATAAGTTCACCCGAAGAAATATCCTCAAGCCCGGCTATCATACGAAGTGTTGTCGATTTGCCGCAGCCGGACGGGCCTACAAATATAACAAATTCCTTGTCTTTAATTTCAAGATTTAAGTCAGGGATAACGGTTACACCGTCATCAAAGGTTTTTACTATATGATTTAAGGTAATTGACGCCACTGAAAAAACTCCTTTAAATTATCCTTTAACTGCGCCTGCAACAACGCCTTTTATAATATATTTTTGGCAAAAAATATAGAAAATAATTATTGGCACAATCGCAAGCACAAGCATTGCGCCGTAATCGGTTGAGCCGTAAGCACCCTGCATTGCAAGCTGAATGGCAACGGGGATTGTTTTTTTATCAGAGCCTAAAACAAGATAAGGTAAAAGATAATCGTTCCAAATCCACATAGTATTGAGTATTGCAACCGTGATTGCCGTGGGTTTAAGCATAGGAAAAACAACAGTAAAAAAAGCTTGAATGGGAGATGCGCCGTCTATCATTGCCGCTTCTTCTATTTCCAGGGGAATACTTTTAATAAAGCCGCAAAGCATAAAGACGGAAAGTCCTGCACCAAAACCGAGATAGACAAAGGTTATGCCGAAAATATTATCAAGATTTGCACGGTTTGTAACATACGTCATTGTATACATAACCATTTGGAAAGGAACAATCATACTGAAAACGAGCATATAATAAATCCCTTTTGTTATTTTTGAATTTGACCTGACGATATACCAAGCCGCCATTGAAGCAAAGAGAACTATTAATATAACGCTTACAACAGTAATAAAAAGGGAGCGTAAAAAAGCCGAGAAAAAATCAGACGATGTAACGCCGTTAATATAGTTTTCAAGAGCAACAAAAGTTTCGGCGTTTGGCAATTTAAGCGGTTGACTTGAAATATAAATTCGAGATTTAAACGAATTAATAATCACAATAATTATCGGCACTAAAAACAGCACGCTTAATGCAAGCAGAACAAGAAAAATAACATTATTCCCTACTCTTTTAGATTTTTTCATCAAGCGTTCACCTCTTTACTGCTTGTTATTTTAAGCTGCAAAAATGCCAATATACCGACAATTACAAAAAATATAACCGCCTTTGCCTGACCTACACCCTGCCAACCTACTCTGCCGTAAAATGTATTATAAATATTAAGGGCAATCATTTCCGTTTCCCTTTCGGGTGCGCCGGCTGTCAGCGCCAGATTTTGGTCAAACATTTTAAATGAATTAGTAAGGGTTAAAAACATACAAATGGTAACAGACGGCATAACCATAGGAATTTTAACCGAGAAAAGAGTTTTTAGCGGTGATGCACCATCAATTTGAGCGGCTTCAATCAAATCATTAGGAACATTTTGAAGCCCTGCAACATAAATTACCATCATATATCCGATAAGCTGCCAATTCGTAAGAATAACAAGTCCCCAAAAGCCGTATTCAGCCTTATATGTTATATCAACTCCAAAAGAGGAAAGAACAGCATTAATAAGCAAATTCCAAATATAGCCGAGAACTATTCCGCCGATAAGATTAGGCATAAAAAAGACAGAGCGAAAAAGATTAGTACCTCTTATACCACGAGTTAAAAGAAGTGCCAAAATAAATGAGAAAACATTGACCGTTATAATGCTTACTACTGTAAACAAAGCAGTAAAACCTAACGAATGAAGAAAATCACTTGATGATGTAAAAGCGTCAATATAATTTTGAAAACCTACCCATTTTGCATCAGTTACAGTTGTAAAATCCGCAAAAGAAAGACCGACGCCCATAACAAACGGAACGGCAAAAGCAAATAAAAACGCTATTGTTATAGGCAATAAAAATATGGGAGCGTATTTTTTAATACTTCGTTTCATAACAGACCTCTTTTTCACTTGATATGTACGGCAGGAAACCCTGCCTAAAGAAGTAATATTTTATGATTTTGAAGCATTTGCTTCCTTTTCCCAATCCTTAACTACGTCAGATTTAACCTCATCCCATGATTTATTACCCTGAGCATATTTTAAAAGTGATGAGCCGAAATTATCCTTAAAAGTTTGGGACGGAAAAACGGTGAAATACCAAGGAATTGTAGTAATGCTTTGCTTATTCATCCAATTGCTTATTTCTTTTGCAAGCGGGTCGTTTGGCACTTCGTCGTCATTAAAGGTATCAAAGGGAGCAATAAAGCCAAGGTCATCTGTTACAAATTTCTTACCCTTTTCGCTTGAATAAAGCCAATAGATAAAGTCGTTTGCCGCCTTTTGCTCAGCCTGACTTGCCTTTGAATTGACTGCATAGTAATTTTCCGTGCCGCTGCAAAGGCCTTGTGTTTCTTCGCCTTTAACGCCTGTATAAATCGGCAAAAATTTAATATTGTTTTCTTCAACCTTATTGCCTGACACCTTGCTTATTTGGCTCCAAGCCCAATTGCCGTTTTGCACCATAGCACATTTTTCAGTAGCAAATTCAGCCATAGAATCCGTAACTGTTTTAGTGCCTGTTTTTCCTTTTTCTATAGTTGAATTATCAAGGTAGAGGTCAAAGATATTTTTAAAATTTCGAGCATATTCAAAAGTGATTTTTGAGGTGTCGTTTGATGTTAAATCAATCTTATTTTTAGTAAATTCATAATAAATCGGCACATTTGCAAGGTGAGTTTGGTAGCGCCAATTTTCTCCTGCTTTAAGTGAGGTTGAAGCAAAAACACCGTCAATACCGAGCGCTGATTTATTTTTTTGCATATCCTCAACAAGAGCCTTTAATTTTTCAAAGGAATTGATATCATCCATTGATTTAAAATCCGTATTTTTGTTATCAAGTTCAAAATACTTATCGGTTATTGCTTTATTATAAATAATTCCGTACCCCTCAACGACATAGGGAATACCGTAAACCTTGCCGTCTTTTGAGGTAACTGCAAGCGATTTATCTTTCAAGTGCTTATAAAGTTTACTGTCTGACAAGTCGGCACAATATTCTTTCCAATTCGCATAACCCTTAGGGCCGTTGATTTGAAATAACGTAGGAGCGCTCTTGGTTGACATTTTTGCAGTGAGTGTTGATTCGTATTCGTTATTTGCAGCAGTTTCAACTATTACCTTGACACCGGTTTCTTTTTCATATTCATCGGCAATTTTTTTATAAACATCGGCAACCTCCGGCTTGAAATTAAGATATCTTACCGTGACGTTTGTGACGTTTGCATTGTTTGACTTTGTTGTGCTGTTTTCAGTATTATTATTGTTGTTTTTACCGCAAGCGGCAAAGACAAGAACGCTTGAAGCAACCAAAACAGCACAAAGAAGCGCTGACACTGTTTTTTTGATAAAACTCATAAGAATTCCTCCACTTATTTTTCATTATGTTTTCAAGGATATTATGTTCACATTATGAAAATTTATACAAAAATATAGACATTGAAAATATGATATTGTATAATAAAAATTGAAATAATTTTATTATTTTTAAGGGGAAAGATTATGAAGTTTAAACACAAAATTGATAAATTCGTATCGACATTATCTGAAAGAATTTCAAGCGGCGGAGTATCTCAGCTTGAAGTTAAGGCTGAGGGCGAAAGAGATATATTCGGCAATATGCCTGCCCTTGCAAGAAAAGCGGCGTCAGAAGGTATTGTGCTTTTAAAAAACAATAATGCCCTGCCCTATAAGCTTGATACAAAAATTTCTGTTTTCGGCAGATGTCAGCTTGATTATTTCTATGTCGGCTACGGCAGCGGCGGCGACGTTAACGCTCCATACTTTGTAAACGTTATTGACGGAATAAAAAATGCGGGCGGCCACGTTAACGAATGGCTTTTGGAATATTACAAGGATTTCACTAAAAACAATCCTGCACCTCACGGCTTTTGGGGTCATTGGCCTATGAATTTTGAAGAGCCGAGCCTTGATGATAAAATGATTGAAAGAGCAAGTGAAGAAAGCGACGTTGCACTCGTTGTTATCGGTCGTGCCGCAGGTGAGGACAGAGAAAACACTCTTACCAAAGGCAGTTACTACCTTACCGATGAGGAACGTAATCTATTAGACAATGTTTGCAATCATTTCAGCAATGTTACTGTTTTGCTTGACTGCGGCAACATTATTGATATGCAGTGGGTACTTGACTATGAGGAAAGGCTTAGAGGTATAATTTACGCTTGGCAAGGCGGAATGGAAAGCGGTAATGCTATTGCAGATGTGCTTTTCGGCAGAGTTAACCCATCAGGCAGGCTTACAGATACGATTGCTGTAAGATATGAAGATTATCCAAGTGCAATGCATTTCGGCAACAAGCTATTTAACACTTATGTTGAGGATATATTTGTAGGTTACAGATATTTTGAAACTTTCTCTAAGGAAAAGGCGCTGTTTCCGTTTGGTTACGGTTTAAGCTATTCTAATTTTGATATTGAAGTTTTGGATTTCAAGGCTGACAATGACAAAATTAAGGTTGAAGTTAGGGTTACGAATATCGGCGATGTAGCGGGAAAAGAAGTGGTCGAACTTTATGCAAATGCACCGCAGGGTAAGCTTTCAAAGCCTGTTATGAGCCTTGTTGCATTTGACAAAACAATTAATCTTGAACCAAAGGAAAGTCAAAAAATCACTCTTGAAGTGCCTGTTTATCTACTCGCTTCATTTGACGATACGGGTGCTACGGGGCATAAATATTCTTACATTTTGGAAAAGGGCGAATATAAATTCTTTATCGGCGAAAATGTAAGAGACGTGGATGAGGCAGGCTCTTTTGAGCTAAAGGAGGACAGGGTTTTAGAGGAGCTTGAAGCTGTTTGCGCTCCAAAGGAGTATATGGACAGAATTGTTGCGTTTAAAGTCAACGGTTCATTCATTCCCAAAAAGGTTGCACTCAAGCCGGAAAAGCCGTATCTTCGCAAAAGAATACTTGATAATCTTCCTAAGGAAATCGGTCACGTTGTTCATAATTACAATTTTTCCCAAGTTAAATCGGGGGAAATCAGCGTTGAAAAATTTGTATCAAGCTTAACAAATCAAGAATTAGAAGCGCTCACACGTGGAGAAGGCGGAATGGACAGCAGCTACGGCGTTGCAGGCAATGCAGGCGCTTTTGGCGGAATTATCCCTGAGCTCAACAAAAAAGGCGTACCTGCCGTTATTACTACCGACGGACCGGCAGGAATAAGAATAAGAAAATACACCTCTCTGCTGCCATGCGGAACTGCACTTGCAAGCACATTTAATACACGACTCGTTGAAGAACTTTGTTCTGAAATGGGCAAAGAGCTTAAAAATGCAGGCTCAAATGTGCTTTTGGCACCGGGAATGAACATTCACAGAAATCCACTATGCGGCAGAAACTTTGAATATTTCAGTGAAGACCCACTTCTTACAGGTAAAATGGCAGTGGCTTTTGTCAGAGGTATTCAGTCAAGCGGCGGCTCGGCTTGTCCTAAGCATTTTGCGTGCAATAATCAGGAATCGAGCAGAACGATTAACAACTCTATTGTATCTCAGCGTGCGCTTCGTGAAATATATCTTAAAGGCTTTGAAATTTGCGTAAAAGAGGCTAAACCTTTAAATATTATGACGAGCTACAACAAAATCAACGGAGTTTGGAGCCATTATAATTACGACCTTGCCACCACGGTTTTAAGAAAGGAATGGGGCTTTGACGGCTGTGTTATGACCGATTGGTGGATGAAGCACTCCGCAAGCCATGAATTTCCCAATCTTCGTGATAACGCTTATCGTGTTCGCTCGCAGGTTGACGTTTATATGCCCGGCTCATTTAAGAGAACGGAGAAAAAATATAAGCCTGACAATTCCCTTTTGGAAACTATCGGGCTTAAAAACGGAATAACAAGAGGCGAGCTTGAACGTTCGGCAATCAATGTACTTAATATGATATTAAAGCTTGAATATTAATATTATTTTACCTGCAAGTTCAAAAATATATTTAAGCACAAAAAACTCCCCGAAGATTTATTTCTTCGGGGAGTTTTATTTGAAACATTACTTTTTAAGTTTAATGCCTTGTAAATCAAGCTTATCGATAACAGTATTAACGATATCCATAACTTCTTCACGGGTAAGAGTTTTCTCCGGATGAGAAAATGTTATACGTGTTGTGATTGACTTAGCATCGCCGTCACAATAAGTATCAACAACCTCAATCTTTTTAACAAGGTTGCTCTTAGCATCTTCAATAGCAGCCTTAATAGGAGCAAATTTATCTGTTACGAATGAAAGGTCAATTTCCATTGCAGGATATTTTGACGGTTCTTCATAACTGATGCTTGAATTAGCAATTTGCGCAAATTCCTGAATGTCAATTTCAGCAAATACGATTGAAGCCTTTTTATCAAGTTTCTTTGATACTACAGGGTGAACGATACCGATAGTACCGAGTTCCCTACCGTCGCAAATAATTTTATTAAGATTTCTTGGGTGCTCATAAGAATGAGCCTTAGTAGCAGGGGCATAATCAAGTGATTTGTGTTTAATGTTATCGGTAAATGTTGCAAGCATATCACGAAGTTCAAAATAAAGCTTTTCAACACTCTTGGTTTTACTGAAAAGAGTAATTGCAAGCATTTTATGCTCATCAACAAGACCGTCACTCTTAAGACCCTTAGCGACTCTGCCAATCTCGAACACGCCAAAATCAGGCGCATAAGAGGTATTATATTTAACCTGGCAAAGCTGAGTCGGCACTATTGAGTTACGAATAGTTTCAATATTAGGATTTGTCGCATTAACAAGCTTAATATTATCCTCAACTTCGATGCCGAGAGCTTTATATTCGTCATAATAAGCCCAAACGTAAGAATGAAGTTCGTGAAGATTGAAATGATTTACAAGAATGTCCTTAATCTTATCCTCATCTGTCTTTTCGATAGCAGGACGAACAGGATAAAGAGGAGCAACGGCGGTATGAATTGCAAAATTATCATAGCCGTAAATTCTTGTGATTTCCTCGATAATATCAGCTTTGATTGTAACATCTTTAGTAGCTCTCCAACTTGGAACAACTACACTGAAATTATCATTATCAACCTTAGCGTCAAAGCCTAATGAAGAAAGAGTTGAAATAATGGTATCGTTGTCAATTTCAATACCTGTATATTTATCAACAAATGCCTTATCAAAGTCAAGCTCAACGGTATCATAATGAAAAGCATATTCATCTGTAAGAGATGATACAACCTTAACTTCCTTATCAACGTCAGTCATAAGCTTAACAAAACGGGCAATGGCAGGAACTGTCATTTCAGGGTCAAGGCACTTTTCATATCTCATTGAAGCATCTGTTCTGTGAGCAAGGCGAACTGTTGACTTACGGATTGAAACGGCATTAAACGTTGCAGATTCAAGAGTAAGAGTATGGGTATCATCAACAATTTCGCTGTCAAGACCGCCCATAATACCGGCAATTGCAACAGGCGTATTATCGTTGCAAATCATAAGTGTATTTTCATCTATATTTCTTTCAACACCGTCAAGAGTTTGGAAAGTGAAAGGAGTATCAAAACGTTTAATTCTAATCTTTTCAACCTTGCGAGAATCAAATGCGTGCATAGGCTGACCCATTTCAAGCATAAGGTAATTAGTAAGGTCGGCAAGGAAGTTAATAGCTCTCATTCCGCAATAGAAAAGACGGATACGCATATTAACGGGAGATACACTTGTGTTAATATTTTCAACCTGAAGGCAAGAATATCTTTGGCAAAGCGGGTCCTCAATTTTCATATCAACCTTAGGCAAATTATTATATTGAGTTAAATCAACGGTTTCAAGCGGTTTAAGTTCTCTGCCTGCAAGAGCAGCAAATTCACGGGCAATACCGTAATGACCCCAAAGGTCGGGACGGTTTGTAAGAGATTTATTATCAACCTCAAAAATGATATCGTCAACCTGATACGCTTCTTTTATATCGGTACCGTTGGGCAAATCGTCTGTAATTTCCATAATACCGCTGTTATCGTCAGAAATACCGATTTCGCTTTCACTGCAACACATACCGTTTGAGATAAAGCCTGCAAGCTTTCTCGGTGCAATCTCAATATCGCCGATTTTAGCGCCAACCTTTGCAAAAGCGGTTTTAAGACCTACTCTTACGTTAGGTGCGCCGCAAACAACGTCTGTAAGCTCACCGTCACCTGCGTCAACCTTAAGAAGATGAAGTTTTTTTGAATCAGGGTGATTTTCTACAGATTTAATTTCAGCAACAACGATGCCGCTGATATCCGAACCCTTGAAGAAAATCTCATTTTCAACCTCTGCGGTGGAAAGAGAGAAACGATGGATAAGGTCAACCTTATCAAGACCTGTAAAATCAACAAAGTCTGAAATCCAATTCATTGATAAAAACATATTTAATTCCTCCCCTCTTAATTTTCGTCGTCAGTAAACTGCGATAATGTTTTCAAGCTACCGCTGTTTAAATCACGAATGTCTTTAATTCCGTATTTCATCATAACAAGCCTTGTAAGACCTAAGCCAAATGCAAAGCCTGTATATTCATCAGGGTCAATTCCGCCTGCTTTAAGAACCTCAGGATGAATCATTCCGCAAGGGCAAAGTTCAAGCCAGCCGCTGTGCTTACAGCTCGGACAGCCTTCGCCGCCGCAGATAAGGCAACTTATATCAAGTTCAAAGCCCGGCTCTACAAACGGGAAGAAGCCCGGACGAAGTCTGACCTTAATATCCTTTTGGAATACCTCTGAAAGCATAGTTTTCATAAAGTAAATAAGATTTGAAATAGAAATATTCTTATCAACCATAACGCCTTCCATTTGGAAGAATGTATTTTCGTGGCAAGCGTCCGTCGCTTCATTTCTAAAGCATCTGCCGGGGAAAATAGCCTTAATAGGTACACCGTCATTAACAAGCGCATCTCTGTACTTCTTATAAATAGCATTTTGAGCGGCAGAAGTCTGGCTCTTTAAAAGCTGACCGTTAGTAAGATAATATGTATCCTGCATATCACGGGCCGGGTGATGCTTAGGAATATTAAGCGATTCAAAGCATTCATAATCTGTTACAATCTCGCTGTAATCCTCAACAGTAAAGCCCATTGACTTAAATATTCTTTCACATTCTCTTTGAACAAGAGTAATCGGGTGATATGAGCCTCTATCCATAACCGGTGGCATAGAGAGGTCAAACTCAGGCATAAGCTCAATTTCCTTTTGAATTTCCTTTTCCTTAAGCTCCTGAGTTTTCTCTGTAATTTTTTCGTTTACAAGACCTTTAAGCTCGTTAACCTTTTGACCGAATACCTTTCTTTCATCATTAGAAAGCTCTTTCATACCCTTAAGAAGGTCTGTAACGCTGCCCTTTTTTCCAAGATATGATACTCTGATATTTTCAATATCTGCAAGATTATCAATCTTTTCAAGTTCGGATACAAACTTTTCTTTTAGTTCTAAAATTTTGTTATCCATAATTTCCTCCGTTTTTTAACAATAAAAAAATCGCCTCATAAAAATGAGACGAATAATATCCGTGGTACCACTCAAATTGCACAAACAATGTGCCACTCAAAATCCTTAACGCAGATATACGCCCTACTTTTCATAGGAAGCTCGTGAGTCGAAATTCATTGATAAAAGCAATACGGCACTTTCAGCATATGCGCCGTTCTCTGAAAAAGCAAAATTATCAACTACTTTTGGCTTGCGCCCTCAGTCATTGCATTTAATTTATACAAAGATTTTAAACCAAAAAGCGTTTTAAGTCAAGTATTTTCGAAATGAAATTTAAAAAAGGTATTGTAATTTTAGGCAAATATGTATATAATTAGTGTATAATGCTTTATAGGGAGGTGACTTTACCATGACTGATAAAACTATGACTTTTAGAATTGGTGACGATCACGAAGATGTTATGAAAGAAACTTTGACAGAAGTTTTTGACGCTTTGCAGGAAAAGGGCTACAACCCTATCAACCAAATTGTAGGTTATATTCTTACAGAGGACCCAACATACATCACTACTCATAACAATGCAAGAAGCTTGATAAGACGGCTTGACCGAGACGAGCTTTTGGCTGCAATGGTAAAGTCCTATCTCGATTAAAATTAAAGGAGGGTTATCTTTGGCAGAAAGCAAGAAGGAAAAAATCCTTGAATACAAAGGTAAGCCTTTGGTAAGATGTGGCAAAACAATTTACTATGGCAGTATGAGCGACCCTTATGTAATTTGTCTTAACATTCTCAACGATGAGGATATAAAGGGATTAAAGGTATCAGGCAAGGTTGCAATCCAGCTTATTGATACTGACCCGTCGGTTACATCACCAAAGGAAAAGATTATTAAAAAAAGTGAAAAGCAAGGTCTTTTCAATGCACTTGATTTAGGTGCAGTTTGGCTTGAAAGAGCTTTAAAAAAGCAATAATCTAATGGAATTAAGCGTCGTATAAACGGCGCTTTTTTTATTTTTACTGCAAATAATACCTTTTAAGCGCTATAGTCTATTAATTATATAAATGCTTTAAAGCATTGTAGTATTTAAAAATTTATGATATAATAAACGTCTATGATATAACTTAAGGGGAAAATTATGTCCAATATATCCAATATAATAGTAGCTATTTATAATTTCCTATGGGGAGATTTAATTACACTGAATTTTAAAGGGACAAGTATCGGTATTCCTTTGCTTGTAATCCTTCTTATTCCGACGGGTATTTATTTTACCGTTCGCACAAGATTTATGCCGATTAGGAAATTGCCGCAAATGGTGAGAGCGCTCGGCGAAAAGAAGGACGATAAAAGCAATCTGTCAACCTTTCAAACGCTGATAGTATCAACTGCTACAAGGGTTGGTATGGGTAATCTTGTCGGCGTTGTTGCGGCAGTATCCGTCGGTGGCGCAGGCGCAGTATTTTGGATGTGGGTTTCGGCATTTTTAGGTGCGTCAACCGCTTATGTTGAGGGCACGCTTGCCCAACTCCACAAGAAAAAAGACCCGCTTTACGGCGGCTATCACGGCGGTCCTGCTTACTACATTCACGACTTTGTGGAGCAAAAGAGAAAGAAAAAAATCAAAAAATCTTTTATTGCAATTTTATTTGCGATTTTCGGT
>ENA-OOYM01000103-OOYM01000103.1-human-gut-metagenome-genome-assembly--contig:-NODE-103-length-18884-cov-1.858038_pt1 | contig 18884 bp, 19 predicted proteins | sample MGYA00241702_ERZ501376 | MGnify/ENA primary metagenome ERZ501376 (study PRJEB25962, sample SAMEA2042840) | human gut metagenome | biome: human gut; feature: human-associated habitat; material: faeces... | reverse complement strand
GCGGTTTCCGTTAGGCTGTCGGGGAATTTTCAGTATTAACATCGTGACGGAGACGGAGGCGGTCAAAGCACATCACGAACTTCAAATGCCAATATAATTTTGAATCGTTCTTCAAAGGTTTTGAGGTTATTGCCGAGAATCTTTTTGATTTTTGCAAGCTGATAATTTATGGTGTTGCGGTGAACAAAGGTTTCCTGAGCAACCCTCTGAACACTTCCGTCATACTTTAGGTAAAGTCTTAAAAAGCTCATATAATCCGTGCCGTTGTCACGGTCATACACTTCAAGCTTTTTGAGATTTTCGTTATAGATACTTTCAAGCAACGAAATATCGTCAACCGCAAGAATCAGCTTTTTAACTTCAAGTCGGTCATAGAACATAGGCGTCATATCTGCACGGACGGCAAGCCTTAACATTCTTAAAACAATCCGGTATGTTTTCGGGAGTGATTTCAGCTTGTTATTTGTTTTGCTCACTGCCACATACAGCTTGTTGACGCTTATATACCTCTCCTTTTCCGACTGAATTTTTTCGGCTATGCTTTCAATTTCGTCATCGGAAAAGTCATTGAGGACATAGAACATCATGTTGTCCACCTTAAAACCGCCCCAGTGCTTTTTGTAGGAATAAATTGTTCGTTCAAATGCCGATTCAAGCTTTCTTGAAGAAATATGGTCAGCCATATCGGCTTTCACGCCGATGATTGCATAATCGATTGCTTTATTTCCGTAACCGAGATTGAGGTTTACAAGCTGTGATGACATATCTGTATATCTGTTACCGTCAAAATCGTAAAAGTAAATTCCGTCTGCCTTTGCAACGGGAATCGGATTAAGATTACCCTGCTTGCTCCATGACTGGAGGACATATTTCTTATGGTTTTCAACAATTTTCTCAGGTGTCATAATAATTTCCCCTTTTTAAGATACCAAAAAAGATAAACAGAAAAGGAGCCTCCTTTTCAGAAGCTCCTTTGCTTTGCGTCTTTTTTGTTTATGCCATTATTATATCACCAAAATACGGTTATGCAATATTTTTCGGCACAATATTCTTTGTGCTAAAGCACAATGTTTTCGGAGATATTTCTTGAATTTATGACCTTTTCGTCATTTTACATACAAATTTCGTGAAATGTCCACTTCTTGTTTGTATGCTGTAATTAACAATTACTCGTTTTCCTTTTTCTTTGTTGTGCCAAGGCTGAGTATAATTCCGGAAATGATAATCATTACAAAACCTGCGGCACACGGAATTACGTCACCGTAAATCATATTGAAACCGCTTTCTGTCGCAGCTTGTCCGCTGATGATTGTATATTCACCTGACGGCATACTGCTGAGTGAATATGTTGTGCCGTCGATTGTAACATTGAAATTTTCCGAACGAACCATTTCGTCTGTAATACCTGCGCTTTTAAGACCGTTATCGCCAAGGTTCATATTTGTGCTTACAACTTCGCCGTTCTTAACGATGATTGTATCACCCTTGCAGCTTTTTGCAATATCAGCACCGATAACAGCCGAATAGTCGCTTGTATTTGTATCAATAATAACGATGCCGCCCTCTGTTCTTGCAACGCCATGAGGTTATACACACCGTCCTCGCCCTCAACGGCTGTCGGTTCTGAAATGCTCTTGACCTTCATACCCTTGAGGTTAGCCTTGAACTGCTTTGTTGTTTCGTCATCAAGGAAATTTGTGCCGACCTTTTTATCGTCTGACGATGCGATAATCTTGCCGTCAGCGTCTGTCATAACAAATGAATTGATGCTGAGGTTTTTTACAAGTGCGGCATTTGTGTCAGCCGAAGTATTTTCCGTAACAACACTTGCAATTACATTTGCCTTTTCAAAAAGTGAGTTCATAAACTCAAATTTAGTGTAGTTATAGTTATCGCTGTATTCTGTAAGCTGAGCCTTTGCGTCATCAAGATATGTCTGATTTGAGCTTTCTGTTTTTGTCGAAAACAAATTGCAAACTACCGAAACGCAAACCATAACAACAGCAACAATAACTGCCGTTACAACTGCAACGCCTTTTTTTACCAATTTAGAATTACCCATTGTAATCTTCCTTTCAAAATGTTTCGTTTGCATAAAATAATACCATTATTCGGCTTTATTTTCAAGTACGGTTCGTGAAATAATTAACAACTGCATATAATTTGACAATATTCTGCATAAACCTATTTTTGGATACAGCTATGCGAAAAAAAGAATAATTTGAAAAAAATGATACATCTATGATACAATGGCAATATAAACTGTGTCTTGGAGGTGGGGTTGTTGGCTGACATATTGATTGTTGAGGACGAAAAGAATATTTCAAATCTTATTGAAATGGCTCTTTCTCGGCACGGGCACAAAACCGATTGTGTGTTTGACGGCGAAAGCTGTGCCGATGTTCTGGAGAAAAAGCACTTTGACCTTATTCTGCTTGATGTCATGTTGCCGAAAATCAGCGGTTTTGAGCTTATGGACTACATCAAAGGCTTTGACACACCCGTAATTTTCATTACTGCAAAATCAGATATATCGGACAGGGTTTACGGGCTTAACCTGGGGGCTGATGATTACATAACAAAACCGTTCAACATTTCGGAACTTCAGGCAAGAGTCGATGCGGTACTGCGAAGATACAACAAGGCAAAAACAAAACTCAGCTTTAAAGACATAGTAATTGACACAAATTCAAGAATAGTCACCAAAAACGGAGTACAAATTGACCTTACATTAAAGGAATACGAAATACTTCTGCTTTTTGTACGTAACAAAAACATTGCCCTTTACCGTGAAATGATTTACGAAAGGGTATGGAATGAACCGTATATGGGTGACACAAGAACCGTGGATCTGCATATTCAGCGGTTAAGAAAAAAGCTTGATTTAAAAGACAACATTCAGTCTGTGTATAAAGTCGGTTACCGTCTTGTTGAATAAGCGGAGGGAAAGCCCTAATGAAATTTTCGTGGAAAATATTTTTTATTACCTTTCTTATTATAATTACTTCCTTCGGTGTGGGAGGTTTTCTCCTCATCAACACCGTTTTTACAAACACGCTGAACAACCGTATTGACTCAGCCAAAAAGAACAACAATTACATCACAACGGCACTTTCGGTATATGCAGACAACAACCAACCCACCTACGGCAACTTGGAATATCTGCGCGTTTCGGCAATCGGATTTGCAAAACAAATTGCAGGCAATTCGGATTCTAAAATCAAAATCGGTTCAATAAACGAGCTCAGCTTTTCGGCAGAAAATGAATTTGCCCACGGTATGTCGGTAAACTCCAGAAAAAGCAGAATTGTTACGGAAAACAAAAAATACTATATTCAGACAATAAGTAAAATTCAGCTTGTAACCGCAAGCTGTTATATTGAAACGGTTGACGATATAACAAGCGTGTACAGCGACCGTGATATGTACTGCACAATTTATCAGTTCATTCTCATAGGGGTCGCACTGTTTGCGTCAATTTTGCTCGTAATCTTCTCAAAGCTTTTGACAAGACCGCTTGTTAAGTTAAAGGATGCATCAAAGGAAGTTGCCGAAGGCAACTTTAATATGAGAGTAAAGGAAAGCCACGGCATTACATCCTCAACCGAAATAACCGAGCTTTCGCAGAGCTTTAACACCATGGCAGATTATGTTGAAGACTACATTGAACAGCTAAAGCTTGCGACACAGAATCGTGACAACTTTATTGCGGATTTTACCCATGAGTTAAAAACTCCGCTGACCTCTGTTATCGGCTATGCGGATATGCTCCGTTCCTACGAAATGGAGCCTGAACAACGCAGAGAATGTGCCGACCTTATTTACAAAGAGGGCAGTCGGCTTGAAGCACTTTCGCTCAATCTGCTAAACCTTATAGTTTTGAAAAATGATGAAATCAAAGCCGTAAACATCAGAACGGACATAATTGCCGATGACATTAAAAAGTCTGTTCTCTTTATTTTGAAAAAATACGGCGTAAAGCTCAAATTAAATGTTGAAAAAGCAGAAGTCAACGCAGAGCCGTCACTCTTGAAAACGCTCTTGTACAACCTGATTGACAATGCCTGTAAAGCGAGTGAGAGCGGAAAGCCTGTTACACTCACGGGATATGTTGACAGCGACAGATACCGTTTTTGCGTTACCGACAGCGGTTGCGGAATTGCGGAAGATGACCTTGCCAAAATTACCGAACCGTTTTATATGGTTGACAAATCCCGTTCAAGGAGTATGGGCGGAGCCGGACTCGGGCTTTCAATCTGCAATGAAATTGCAAAGCTTCACGGCTCAACTCTTGAAATTGTCAGTGAAGTCGGCAAGGGTACGGACATCAGCTTTACGGTAAGTCTTGCCGATAATTCTACGGAAAGTGAGGGCTTTGAAGATGAAGAAATTTAACCTTAAAAAATCCGCAAAATATATCATCTGCACTTTGCTCACCTTGACCGTAGTCGCAACCGTTGTGTTTCTCCCACGCTTTTATTATTCGGTAACGGACAATCGGGATTCTGTCGGAAACACGGCGGAAACATTTAAACTTACCGCTGACATAACTACTTCGAGCGGCGGAGAATTTTTGAAACTCGTTTCAAACGAAGATACCGTTTGGGTTCTTCAAAACAATGCTCCGAAAGCAGAAACTGTAATCAGCTATGCCAAAAAAGCGATAAGCAATCTTGCAAATTCGCTTAAAGACACAAATTTATTTTCCAATATTGCAGGCTACATTCCGCAGTTTTTTACATTTGACAGCTGCAGCGGTTACAAACTTACAATGCGTGGAACACTTGACGGTAATGTAATCGTTTCGTCCGATTTTATGTTTGTAACATGCAACTATGCCAAAGAGGGCGAACGATACGGACTAAACATAACAATGCTGTTTGACACGGAAACCTTTACGATTTATGAGCTTAACATTGATACAACCTACCTGTCGGACAGCGGTACCGAGAATGAAATTCCGCAGTATTTGGTTATTCCGTACAGCGACAGTTATGAACAGGAGTTGTCCGATGCACTCATAAAATACTGGGGTGTCAGTTCCGATTCAATAACGGTTAATGTAAGTCCCGAATCTTTCAGCATCAACATCTGCCCACAGCCGTTTTTGGAATACAGCAAAATAAACAACGAACAATTTGATTATTATGTGTTATGAAACAACTATGATACATTTTTGAACAAATTCAGAAACAAGCCTTTTGTATAGTATAGATACACTTACGAAAGGCTTGTTTTTTTATGGATATTAAAGAGTATGAGGAATTTTGTAAAAACAGTAAATACGGAAACTTTATGCAGTCGGCAGACTGGGCAAAGGTTAAAAAAGGTTGGATTCCCGAGTATGTTGCAGTTCGTGATGAAAACGGAAAAATCAACGGTTGTACACTTGTGCTTGTAAAGAAAATACCGATTCTCAACACGGCAATGCTTTATGCACCGAGGGGATTTGTATGCGACACTCACGACAGTAAAACCGTCAGAAAAATATTTGAGCAGATAAAGCTGATTGCAGAAAAATATCACGCATACACGCTCAAAACCGATCCGCTGATTGACGAAACCGACTTTATCTCTATTAAAAATTTTGTTGACCTCGGATTTGTTTATCACGGTGAAAAACGAGGATATGACAACACCCAATGCAAAGAAAATTATGTGCTTGACATAAAAGATAAATCGTGTGATGAAGTTTTTGCAAATTTTAAATCAAAATGGCGGTACAACATCCGCCTTGCAATGAGGAAAGGCATTGAGTGTAAATTCTGCGGTGAAGATGAGCTTGACGATTTTATGGAGCTAATGAAAGAAACAGGCAGGCGTGACGGCTTTGAAATCCGTTCGGAAGAATATTTCAGAAATTTTTTACAGGCATTTCACGGCAACGCAAAGCTATGTATCGCAAAACTTGACGGAAAAGTTTTGTCGGGTGCATTGCTTGTAAATTATGCAAATGTTGCAAGCTATGTTTACGGCTGTTCATCAAACGAATACAGAAAATATATGCCGAATTATCTTATGCAATGGACGATGATTAAGTACGCAATTGAGAGCGGTTGCCATACATACGATTTTTGCGGTATTCCCTATTGGTATGACGAAACGCATAAAAACTACGGTGTCTACCGCTTTAAACAGGGATTTAACGGCAAAGTCAAAACCTATGCCGGCGAGTTTGACTATGTTTTCAGAAACGGAGTAAATCACATTGCCGACCTTGCAATGAAACTGAAAAAGCTTGTGTAAAATATTCATCTGCGTTGAATTTGCAAACCGTATATGCTAAAATGGAGTGGGTAAAATTATCCCACTCCATTTTGTATCGGAGGAATTTTATGTTCTGCGATTTGCATACACATTCAACATTTTCGGACGGCACATTTTCACCCACGGAAATCGTTTTAAAAGCCAAAGAAATCAGGCTTGACGCTGTTGCACTCTGCGACCACAACACGGTCGCCGGACTTGACGAATTTGTTTCGGCAGGTAAAAAGTACGGCGTAACCACCGTTGCGGGGATTGAATTTTCAACCGAATACAATTCAAAGCAGCTGCACATTGTCGGTCTGTTTATCAAGAAAGAAAACTATTCAGACATAACCGAAATTATGGCTGAGTCGCAAAAATTAAAGGAGAAAAGCAACAAACTGCTCGTTAAAAATCTTGCGAAAGACGGCTATATTCTCGACTATGACGAAATCAAAAACAGCACGGTTGACGGCTTTGTAAACCGTGCAAACATCGCCGCCGCTCTTATGCAAAAGGACTATGTTTCTTCTGTCAAAGAGGCATTTCAAACCTTGCTTATGTCGAAGTTCGGCTACTATGTTCCGCCGAAAAGGCCGTCTTCTCTGTATATAATTGAAAGGCTGAAAGGTTTCGGTTCAATATCCGTTCTTGCACACCCGTTTCTCAATATGAACGAAGATGAGTTGAGAGAATTTCTGCCAAAAGCAAAGGCTTGCGGTCTTAACGCAACGGAGGCGTACTATTCGCTTTTTGACAAAGCCGAAACAGAGCTTGCCGAGAAAATCTGTGATGAATACGGTCTTTTGAAAAGCGGCGGAAGTGACTTTCACGGAGCAACAAAACCCGATATTTCGCTTGGAGTCGGAAAAGGAAATCTTGCGATACCGACAGAAATATACAAAAATCTTGCTAATTGTTATCACAACTTCCGATTATAAAATTATCGTTATTATGCAATGCTCCCTGCATTTTACAAGCACAACAATTTAATTTCGACCCAAACAACACAAAACAGCGATGAAGAATAATCACCGCTGTTTTTTTGGTTTTATATATCAAGGCTGTCTGCCCTGAGAAGGAAATCATAAATTCCTATTACAAGAATACCTTTCTCCGTGTACCATGGTGCAGGAGTGTCTTTTACAACGATGATTTTCTTGAAAGAATCATCTATACGCAAAAGAGAATTTGATTCCTGAGCCATTTTCTCACTGTCGGGTATTGCAAAAGCCGACTGCACATAATAACGCTTTGAACCCTTGTTGCAGACAAAATCAACCTCAAGCTGTTTGCGTATAGGATTACCGTTTTTATCGTTTTGAACAACATTGACAAGTCCCACATCAACATTCAAATCACGGTTGACAAGTTCATTGAAGATTATATTTTCCATTGTATGATTTTCTTCAATTTGCCGAAAATTTATTCTTGCATTACGAAGTCCGATATCCGTAAAATAATATTTTTGCGGAGTATCAATATATTTTCTGCCCTTTATATCATATCTCGATGCCTTATTCACAACAAATGCATCACAAAGATAATCAAGATAATTCTTAATTGTTGCAGAACTGATGACTTTATTTTTCTTTGACTTAAAAGTATCACATAACTTTTTGGGATTTGTCAAAGAGCCGATAGCAGATGAAAGAATGTCAATCAATTCCTCAAACTCTGCTTTGTTTTTAATATTGTGTCTGCCGATAATATCGTTAATGTATGTTTCCTTAAACAAATATTTTAAAAACTCAATTTTTTGTTCAGAAGTTGAAAGTAAAACAACAGGCGGAAGTCCTCCGTATAAAACATACTCGTTCCAGCCGTCGTACTTATTTCCGTCATACACAGACATAAATTCGGCAAATGAAAGAGGATTCATATGAAGCTCGTCCCCTCTGCCTCTGAATTCCGTTATAACATCCTTTGACAGAAATTTTGCATTACTTCCCGTTACATAAACATCAACATTGTTCATTCTCATAAATCCGTTAAGTACAGACTCAAATTCATCAAGCAGTTGGACCTCATCAAAAAGAATATAGTACATCTTATCATCTTTTATCAGGTTCTTGACATATGGGTACAAAATCTCGGGATTCCTATATTTTTTGTTTTCAAATGAATCAAATGCAATTTCAATAATATGGCTTTCGTCAGTTCCGTTTTCAAGAAGGTAATTTTTGAACAAAGAAAATAGAAGGTATGATTTTCCGCATCTTCGTATTCCCGTTACAACTTTAATCAATTTATTATGCATTTTTGAAATCAGTTTATTCAGATAAAAGTCTCTTTTAATCTCCATTTTAATCGCTCCGTTTAATTTTTGTGCAAGTTCTAACAAATATTTTCAGTAAGTACAGTTTAACGCATTTTCTTTTAAAAGTCAATTCTATTTAATATTTTTGCGCATTATTGCACAAATATTCAGCAGGCACTTGTTTGTCTGTGATTTTATTTCTTAGCAAGAACAATAAATCTGAAATAAATATAAAACAAAAATCCTATTGAAAATTACTGCAAAACCTTGCGTAAAAATTCAATAGGATTTATTTTTAGTTCAAAATCTTTTCATAACCTTTTTGATTCAGGGTTATTTTATTTTAAGTGAAATATCAAAAGCCTTAACCGAATGAGTGAGCGCACCCATTGAAATGATATCGACACCGGTTTCGGCAATTTCACGAAGAGTTTCGTCGGTAATGCCGCCGCTTGCCTCAAGAAGTGCCTTGCCTGCCGTGATGTCAACAGCCTGTTTCATAAGCTCGGGGCTCATATTGTCGAGCATAATAACATCAACGCCTGCCTCAAGAGCCTGATTGAGTTCGTCAAGGTTTCTTACTTCAAGCTCAACCTTGGTCATATGACCGAGTTTTGATTTAAGCTTTGAAACAGCGTTTGCAATTCCGCCGCCTGCGTCAATGTGGTTATCCTTAAGCATTGCGGCATCGGAAAGATTGTAACGGTGATTTCTTCCGCCTCCGACCGTAACGGCATACTTCTGGAGCGGACGCATACCCGGGAGTGTCTTTCTTGTGTCGGCAATAGAAGCCTTTGTACCGCTGACAATTTCAACAGCCTTGTTTGTTGCGGTTGCAATGCCACTCATATGCTGAATAAGGTTGAGAGCCGTTCTCTCGCCCTTTAAAATTGTTCTTGTCTTGCCGTGAATTTCAGCAATGATTTCGCCCTTTACAAGCTTGTCGCCGTCATGCTTATAAACCTTTGCCTCAAAACCGTTTGGCTGAAGAATTTCAAACACACGGAGCGCAACCTCGATACCACAAAGAACACCTGAACTTTTTGCAAGGAAAATTGCCGTGTTTTCCTGATTTTCGTCAATAAGGTAATCGGTTGTTGTGTCAAGATAGTTGATATCCTCAAGCAATGCGGTTTTGATAAGATTGTCAACATAAATGCTGTTAAGTGTCATCAGTCTGTACCCTCCATAATTTCATCAAAAATGATACTTGCAACAATTGCCGCACTTCTTGCCTCAACAAGGTCGGAATTGATTTCGTACTTTTCAGCAAACAGTTCACTCATAATCTCGTGAATCTGCTTACTGCTTTCTTCATATTTTTCAGGCTTTGGAAGAACAAAATATGCGTCCTGCAAAATCTCTCTGATTTTTGAACGACAGCCATGCGGCATGGTCTTGCCCTCAACAGGGCGGTAAACAGGTTCTTCGCCAAGAGTTCTTCTGCCGAATTTATTGATTTTATCCGTAATATCAAGAGCGGCTGTTCTTGAATAAACAAGCGCCTCAAGGAGCGAGTTACTTGCAAGACGGTTTGCACCGTGAACACCTGTGTGCGAGCACTCTCCTGCGGCATACAAGCCCTCAACGGTTGTGCGTGAATGAAGGTCAACATCAATACCGCCCATAAGGTAATGCTGGCACGGAAATACAGGGATTCTGTCCTTTGTAATGTCAACGCCCTCTTCAAGGCATCTTTCATAAATCATCGGAAAACGATTTCTTACAAAATCAGCCGGCTTGTGGGTTATGTCAAGATAGAAATTCTCGCTGTTTGTCTTGATTGATTCAAGCATAACCGCATTTGAAACAACATCTCTCGGAGCAAGCTCTCCTCTGCTGTCATAATTTGAGGCAAATCTCTCGCCGTTGCAGTTGAGCAGAACCGCACCCTCACCACGAACAGCCTCACTTATAAGAAAACGCTCTCTGCCATGATCAGCCGCAAATGCTGTCGGGTGAAACTGTATTCTCGAAAGATTTTTAATTCTTGCACCAAGCATATATGCAAACGCAATGCCGTCACCCGTTGCGATTGCGGAATTGGTTGTATACTTATAAACTCTGCCGATACCGCCAGTTGCAAGCAGACAGTAGTTACAGCCGTAGTGAAGCTTTTCACCGTTTCTCAAAATGCTTATATAAAAACCGTTCAGCACCTTGTCAATTGAATAAACAAGAGCGTTGTCACACACGGTAACATTTTTTAGCTGAGTAACCTTTGCGATAAGTCCGTCAACAATTGCCTTGCCTGTTGAATCCTTATGATGAACAATTCTGTTTCTGCTGTGACCTGCCTCAAGAGTTTTGCACATTGTGCCGTCCTCGTTAAGGTCAAAATCAACACCGAGGTCTTTTATTTTAAGAACATCCGAAGGACCTTCGGTAACAAGCTTTTCAACAGCGGAAAGAGTATTTTTATACTTTCCCGCAATCAATGTATCCGTAATATGCAGCTTGTAGCTGTCGTGAACCGTATCAAGCACACACGCAACACCGCCCTGTGCAAGAGAGCTGTTTGAAAGCTGAAGTTCACGCTTTGAAACAAGAAGAATATTCACGCTTTCGGGAAAATTAAGTGCCGCATAAAGTCCGGCCGCACCTGTACCAACGATTACAACATCAAATTTCTTATCCATTTCCAAGTTCCTTTGAAAAAAATTTATCTATTACACACGGCATCACACAAAATACCGTTTACAAATTTGTACCTGTATATTATACTACTAATTGTAAGATTAGTAAATACAGTAAATAATTTTGAAAGGGCGATTATTATGGCTGAAAATACAATTCCGAACGATCCGATGATTCTTTTAAGCTTTGTTAATACAAAGCTGCGTGATTTCTACCCCAGCCTTGATAAAATGTGTGACGATCTCGGTTGCAGTAAAGAAGAAATTGAAAGCAAGCTTTCTGCAATTGACTACAAATACAACGCAGAACTCAATAAATTTGTCTGACATCAAAGGAAAGTCCGTTTTATCGTACAGTTCATTTGATATGATTAACATATAGGATATCCCATATGTTAAGGTGGAAATTTTGTGGGCATTTTCGATTTTGAAAGATTGTTTGATTTAAACCATGACGGAACGCTTGATCCGCTTGAAAAAGGTCTTGAGTTCACCGTGATTGAGGATATTATGAATGATGACGAAGATAATGACGACTTGTTTTCGTCTGATTTAGATGATGAATTTGACACGGATTTCGGCGATGATTTCTGATTTTATTCAGCAAACAATTTAATCTTCAAGCAAAAAGCGAGATGAATTTTTCGATTGAATTCATCTCGCTTATATTTTTATTTATCGTGATTCTGTTCAAGTGTTACAGCTTGTAATTGTCCATAACCTTTTCCAAGGTCTTGTAATCATCATCGGAAATTTTATACACGGTTGAATTGTCTTTGTCAACACAGATTTTGTCAGCACCGCCGACACGGATATTGTGGGTAACAATTCCGTCTTTGCGTGTTTCAATAAGGATTCCGCCGTCAAACTCACCGCTTGTACCGCCTGTTTCGGCTGATTGCAGAATATTCTTGACCGTCTTGAAATCAACCTCGCCAAGCACGGCGGTTGACTCGTCCGACATTACGACGGTTATTTCATCAACATCGGAAAAATTAACCTTGTCTGTAATTTTCGTATCACCGCAACCGCAAAGCATTACCGCAACGGATAACATCATCACAAAAGCCAAACAAACCGCTCTAAATTTTTTCATATAATCTCCCCCCCACAACTAACTATTGATTATGAGAAAAGTATAAATAATAATTTTTGTAAAGTCAACGCCTAAATACGCCGACTTACACTTTGCTCAAGCCTATTGCGTCACTTCTTTTGAAAATGAAAAAGGCTTTTATCAACCGGGAATTTTTGCGACGGATAAATTGTTGTATTGCCGGATGCGATAAAACTGATGAGGACTGCAAGCACAAAATACGGGGCGGCAGACGCACCGAAAACTTCTATACCGAGAACGATTGCTGTAATAGGTGTGTTGATTGCTGCGGCAAAAACACATACAAATCCGATTGCCGCAAAAAATGTGGGATCAAATCCGCAGACGCATCCGAACCAACTGCCGAATGACGCACCCATATCAAACATAGGAGTAACCTCTCCTCCCTGAAATCCTGCACCGAGGGTGAGTACGGTCAAAAGATATTTTGCCGGCATATCGTACCATTTTGCATCGCCCTTAAAGGCGGTGTGCTGCATCCATGTGCTTAAGCCCTCAAAATCGTTAAGTCCCAAAGCGAAAATTAAAAGGCTGACGATTGCCGCACCTACTGCTGCTGCAAGAAGGTAGTTCTTGAAAATTTTTGAGTATGCAAGTTTTACATACTTTATTCCGAGTGCAAACAGCTTGCCGATTAAGCCGAGGCAAACTGCCGCAATTAAAAACACAAAAAGAAATCTTGCGTCAAAATCGGGGATTGACGAGATTGCATATCTTTGATGTTTAAAGCCGAGAAGCTGTGTAACAAAATTTGCAAGATATGAACACGCAAAGCACGGAATTACCGCACCTGCCGACAATCTTCCGACACAGCAGACTTCCATTCCGAAAAATGCACCTGCAAACGGTGTGCCGAAAACCGAACCGAATGCAGAGCTGATTCCGCTGAGAACGATTGTACTTCGGTCATTATTTTTAAAGCCGAGATAATCGGCAACATTACTTGTCAGCGAACCGCCAATCTGAACGGCAGTTCCCTCTCTGCCGACAGAACCGCCGAAAAGATGGGTTATGCAGGTAAATATAAATGTCAACGATGCAAGTCGCTTTGGCACTTTTTCACCGTCATTTGCACTCTCAATAATAATGTTGTTGCCCATTGAAGACTTTCCACCGATACGCTTATATACAAAAGCGGTCACAATACCTGCTACGGGCAAAAAGATATAGCACAGCGGAAAGAAGCTCCTGAAATCTGCCGCATAATCAAGACATTTCAGAAACGCAAACGATATGAGTCCCATCACAACGGAACAGCACAGAGATGTTGCAAGCACCTTAAAATCAACAAATTTGTTCTTCATAAATTTCCTCCTCAAAATTTCCGCACAAAGAACATCGCATAAAAAAAGCCAATGCCCCTGTTCAAAAAACAGAAGTCATCAGCAAAAGCGGTTTCGACAAAAGCCGTGGGAGAACCTCATTCCCATTCATATTGACATATCATTCATATCGACATATATAGTATATACCGAGCAGGTTAATTTTTCAAGTGATTTCGACAATTTTTGTAATTTTCCAAAAATCACCTTGCAATCATTTTGTTTAAGCAGTATGATACTCTATACCAAGCGGAAGAATATTTATTATTAAAAGAATCGGAGGCTGATGATATGTGTACAGCGGCAACATATAAAACAAAAGACTTTTACTTTGGCAGAACGCTTGATTATGAATTTTCATACGGTGACGAAATTACAATTACTCCACGAAATTTTCCGTTTAAGTTCCGCCATACAAACGAATGCAACAGCCACTTTGCGATGATTGGCATGGCTCACATTGCAGACGGTTATCCGCTCTATTACGACGCAATGAATGAAAAGGGCTTGTGTATGGCAGGACTAAATTTTGTGGGCAATGCCGTATATTTTGAACCGAAAAACGGCAAGGAAAATATTGCACAATTTGAGTTCATTCCGTATATACTTTCACATTGCGACAGCGTTTTGCAGGCAAGAAAAAAGCTTGAAAACCTTAACATAACAAATACGCAGTTCAGCGACAGGCTCCCCTGTGCTCAATTGCATTGGATTATTTCCGACAGAAACGAATCGCTTACAGTTGAATCGACAAATGACGGACTCAAGGTCTATGACAACCCTGTCGGTGTGCTGACAAACAATCCGCCGTTTGACATTCAGATGTTCATGCTCAACAACTATATGTCACTCTCACCAAAGCAACCCGAAAACAACTTCGGCAAAAGTGCCGAGCTAACCACATACAGCCGTGGAATGGGTGCAATCGGACTGCCGGGCGACCTTTCATCCGCATCCCGTTTTGCAAAGGTTGCGTTCACAAAGCTTAACTCCGTTTCTGGTGACAGCGAGAGCGAAAGCGTGAGCCAGTTTTTCCACATTCTCGGTTCTGTTGACCAGCAGAAAGGTTGTTGTGAGGTTGCAGACGGAAAGTATGAAATCACACTTTACACCTCCTGTTGCAATGCCGACAAGGGAATCTACTACTACACCACCTACAACAATCACCAAATTTGTGCGGTTGATATGCACAAAATCGACCTTGACATGGCCGAACTTACCGCATACACACCCATTACGGAAGGTAAGGTTTTATTTCAAAATTAAATACAAAAATTTCAGCCGTACACTTTTAAAATGTACGGCTGTTGTTTTATTTATTGTCTTTCTTCTGTTTTTTATGCTTATGCTTTTTGAGATGAACCTCGGGAACAGCGACAGTATCATAAACAACCGTGCTGTCTGTGTTATCCTCGGCAACATCATTCTGCTTTACTTTGCCCGTGTGAATCTCGGGAAAAGCAAGGTTTTCGGAATCAAATGTAAATTTCCTGTCCTTCATAATACCTGCCTCCGATTCTAAATGCAATTTATAAAGAATGTTATCGTCAGACTGTTCAGGAAGTCGGCAAACAAACTGCCGACAATCGGAACAATAAGATAAGCCTTTACGGACGGTGCGTATTTTTCGCAGATTGCCTGCATATTTGCCATTGCATTTGGCGTTGCGCCCATACCAAAACCGCAAGTACCTGCCGCAAGAACAGCTGCATCGTAATCTCTGCCCATAATGTTGAACACAACAAAATATGTGAAAATGAACATAAGAACAACCTGACCTGCAAGAAGTATAATAAGCGGAAGCGCAAGGTCGGCAAGCTGCCAAAGCTTGAGTGTAATCATAGCAATACCGAGGAAAAGTGAGAGACATATACCGCCGAGGTCGTTAATCTCGCCCATATGAATAGTGATTTTACCCGTGTATTCACCGATATTTCTCATAATTGCGGCAACAATCATTGCACCGATATAAATCGGGAATGTCATGCCCGTAAGTGAAAGCAAATCTGAAACAACCGTACCGAGTCCGACCGCTATAATCAGCTGAAATACTGCCGGAGCATACATTGAAAAATGTCGTTCGTGCTTTTCTTCTTCTTCAACAAGAAGGCTGTCGTCCTCTGTTTTGATCGTAGCAATAAGGTTGTGCTTTTTAATAAGTCTGTTTCCGACAGGTCCGCCCATGAGTGAGCCTGCGATAAGACCGAATGTTGCAGCGGCAGTACAAACAGTTGTCGCACCCTGAACGCCGAAATCCTCAAGTACAGGACCGAAAGCGCCCGCCGTACCGTGACCGCCTACCATAGGAATTGAACCCGTCGTCATACCCGTGAGCGAGTCAAGTCCGATCAAATTTGCAAGTCCGATTGCAGAGAAATTCTGCATTACAATGAGCATAATTACAAGAAACAAAAATACGATAAGGGATTTGCCTCCGCTTTTCAGTACCTTGAGATTCGCCTGAAATCCGACTGAGGTAAAGAAAAACACCATGCAGACTTCCTTTAGAGTATCATCAAAATCAATTACCGCAACACCTGTCATATAGAGAACCAGCGTAAGAATTGCAAAAAGCAAACCGCCGATTACAGGTGCGGGTATACAAAATTTCTGCAAAAACGATATACGCTTTTTCAGAAATGCACCGGCCATCAGAACAATCACGGCAACTGCGATTGTCTGATACATATCAAGAGTTATATTCAATCAGCACCAATCCTTTCGCAGTTATCCTGCTGTTTTTACTGTTATTCCTCTTTCGGAATAATATTCTGCCGCACCCTTGTGAAAAGGAATTTTAACACCTTCAACGGCTTTTTCAAGTGTTATGTCAACATCCGCCGAAACAGTCAGCTGAAGTTCCTGCGCATTGTCAAAGACAAGCTGTGTAAGTTTCTTCACCTGTTCGTCTGAAAGTCTGTCGTTCACAATCAGAACAGCCTTTACCGCAACTGTGCCGACTTCATCACTCTGCCCGTTGTAAGTGTTTTTCGGAATTTTGCAATTAACATAGCTGTAAGCGTTTTTAAGCTTTTTAACAGCTGCATCATCAATTCCTATAAGCTTGATATCACATTGCTTTGAAAGTTCCTCAACAACTGTTGCATTAAGTCCGAGTGTAAAGAATGCCGCATCAATTTCGCCGTTCTGTAACTGTTTTGCGGCATCGGCATAATTAAGATTTTTTTCCTTAACCATTTTTGAGTTAAGCCCGTATGCCGAAAGAATCTGCTTTGCGTTAAGCTCCGAACCCGATTCTTCTTCACCTATGCTCACGGTTTTGCCGAGCAAATCATCAACACTGTTAATATCAGAATCTTTTCTTACAACGATATGACAAGCCTCTGTAAACATACCTACAACAGCGCTGTAGCCCTCAAGACTGCCGGATTTTTCAAAATTATTTTCGCCGTTAAATGCGTCGTGTGCAATGTCGGACTGAACAATTGCAGCGTCAAGATAATTCTGTGAGAGCAAGCGAACATTTGCCGCAGAACCGGCTGTTGTCTTTGTTTCAATTTTCAGAATGCCGTCAGCATCGGCAATCGACTTTATCGAATTTGCCGCTTCGTTATAAATTCCGCCGGTACCTGCCGCACCGAATCGGATTGTTTCACCGCCTGATGAACAGCTGCACAAAAGAACAGTCATCAAGGCAATCAAAAGTGCAAGTAGTTTTTTCATTTTTCCGCCTTCTTTGCTTTTGGATTTCGCTCAAAAAAAGAGAAATTGTAAAAGCACAAAAGCTCACAATTCCCCTTTATTCCGTTCAAATTATACCATAACGGAATTGCTGTTGTCAAACGAAAAGGCACTCCAGAAAAGGAGTGCCTCATTACATCAGAATGTATTACTTGTTGAAAATTGACATAATATCATAGAAGGTATCGTCGTCATCATCAGTCTTGTCCTTTGTTGTTGACTTTGGCTCTTCCTTAGCCGCAACAGGAGCTGACGCTGATGAAACTGCGTCCGTAAGATTCTTCTTAGCAATCTGACCGTCTGCGTTAAAGCCGGTTGCAATAACCGTCACGCTGATAGCATCTTCCATTTTATCGTCAATAACAGCACCCCAAATGATGTTTGCATCATCTGAAACCTTATCCTTAATCATTGTTGATGCGGCATCGATATCATCAAGACTAACATCGGCAGATGCTGTGATGTTGATAATAAGACCCTTTGCGCCGTCAATTGAAGTTTCAAGAAGCGGACTTGAAATAGCCATATCTGCGGCAACGGTAGCCTTGTCCTTGCCTGTTGCACTGCCCATACCCATGTGAGCGTAGCCTGCGTCCTTCATTACGGAAGTAACATCGGCAAAGTCGAGGTTTACAAGACCCGGGAGAAGGATAAGGTCAGAAATACTCTGAACACCCTGTCTGAGAACATCATCGGCAATAGCAAATGCGTTTTGGAGAGTGATGCTTGTATCCGAAACATACTTGAGTCTTTCGTTAGGAACGATGATAAGCGAGTCAACACAGGCAGAAAGCTCTGCAATACCCTGCTCAGCCTGAGTCATTCTTCTCTTGCCTTCAAAAGCAAACGGCTTTGTAACAACGCCGACTGTAAGAATGCCCATATCCTTTGCGATTTTGGCAACTACTGGAGCAGCGCCTGTACCTGTACCGCCGCCCATGCCGGCAGTAACAAATACCATATCCGTATCCTTGAGAAGTGCTGCGATTTCATCTCTGCTCTCCTCGGCTGCCTCCTGTCCAATCTGCGGCATAGAGCCTGCGCCCTTACCTCTTGTAAGCTTTTCGCCGATCTGAATCTTCTGCGAAGCCTTTGAAAGTCTTAAAACATGTTCATCTGTATTTATTGCGATAAATTCAACATTCTTAACCTCGGTCGCAACCATGCGATTAACAGCGTTTCCGCCGCCTCCGCCGACACCGATCACTTTAATTTTAGGCATATACTCGTTTTCCAATTCCAGTTCAAAAGCCATTTTTTCGTCCTCCTTATATATTGACAACTTTCAGTCAGAAATCATTATTCTTCATAGTACACAATTATACTATCTTATACTATCATACTTTTTTCAAAATAGCAATGCTTTTCAGCCGTTTTTCTGCAAATTTATACGGAAAATTCTGCTGAAAAATTACTCGCCCGTATAGGCGCCGTCCGCATTACCGTAGTCATATCCGCCGTCACCGTTGTCATAGGTACCGTTATCATAGTTATTATAGCTGTTATTGTCGTAATAACCCGTGTCACCGCCCGAATATGTTCCGTCATCCCATGTGTAGTTTCCTGTGTAGCCGTCGCCCGTATCGGCTGAAGAATCAGCC
>ENA-OOYM01000092-OOYM01000092.1-human-gut-metagenome-genome-assembly--contig:-NODE-92-length-20599-cov-2.511439_pt1 | contig 20599 bp, 20 predicted proteins | sample MGYA00241702_ERZ501376 | MGnify/ENA primary metagenome ERZ501376 (study PRJEB25962, sample SAMEA2042840) | human gut metagenome | biome: human gut; feature: human-associated habitat; material: faeces... | reverse complement strand
TGTATCAACATAGTATCCTCTACACCAAAAATGCCGATTACCATACTTGTATTTTAAATTTGCATGTTGATCGAAAATCATTAGCAGCTTGGGAACTAGAACATTGCAATAAAAGTTATTGAATTAAAGTTAAAATATTATTATAATTTAATTATACAGATGATTCATTTATTTGATTATACTTGAGGAAATTTTATTATGGACGAAAAAATTAAATATAAAAAAGGATGATCATTAGAGACGATATATGAAATTATAGGAGATTTAATTTGCTTTGAATTTATTTTAAAGATTAAAATCACATTAAAGATATTGAAGTAAAAACATATTTATCTCAATTTTTAAAAATTCTAGTACCTATATGCATATGAAATTGCAAATTCACTTCAAAAGTTTGGAATAATGAATAAAAATGATTTCTTTAATCCGGGAATGAGCCAAAAAACACATGACGAAAGGCAGAGGGCTATTAAATGTATAATAGTAAAATCATCTCGAAAAGAAGAAATAGCACGGGATATGGGATTGGATTTTAACAATAAAGTCTACGATATGAATATAATTATCGGTAACAATAAATTGTTTGGAATGAATTATGAAGATTATATGGATAGGGTTGATGAAGAAAATTTTGATTTTTGGGAATCACTGTTTGATTTCCCAAGGCGTACTCTCGATGCTTTTATATTAAGTTTAAATTTCGACATAAATTTAGATAATGTATTTGAAAATATTTCTGAACAATTAGAGCAATTGCTTTAGATGTTGAAAACAAGCTCCATTGTAGCAGGTATTCTTATTCTTCATATACGCTGTTTTCAAAGTCTAAATTTTTAGATATAATTGATAAAATATTTATATTATATAGATATAGGATGATTTCTTCTGTAACTAATATTGAACATGTATTGCCTTCGTTTAGTATAGATTTAGGAAACAATTTAGTATAGATTTAGGAAACAATTGCGTTATTTGTTTAAAGAAATTTTTTAGAAAATACAAAGCCATTATCATTGAGATAGTTGGAAAAGAACTAAAAAATATGGATACAGAGTTTTGCTACAATATCAAAAGATCTCTTGAAAGCGATATACAAAATGATAAAGAGTGTAAAAGGATGACTGAATTTTTAAACGCTTGCCAACAGAAAGGTCTTACCAAATCTGATATTGATAAATACTATTATTTGTGAAATTTAAACTCACTGGTAAAATATAACGTTCTTTCTATAGTTACGTCTTTTGTAGATATTATTCACATAAGACTTGTCAGGAAACAAATGTTCTGCTAAAATAATATTACAATTTAATAAGTGCATATGAAATCCTGCTACAGAGCAGGAACATAACATAAAACATATTTACGCAAAGATCTTACTTACATATTCGGGTACGGACTACTGAAAACGAGCGAATATTTTATCCACTTTGTTTTTGTATCCGTATCCGAATGTGAGGTAAGGTCTTTTTGTTTTGCCTAAAAATTCATACACAGGGGGAAATGGTGTATTCGATTTCAAAAACAGAACAACATAGGTCAGACCGCAGTTGGTTACATACACGGCATAACGCTGTGAAAAAATTACAGGAGGTAAAAAATGAAACAATCCGTTTACAATTCTTATGACGAACTGCCGTTGATGTTATCGGTTCGGGAGATTGCAAAAGTGCTTGGAATATCAAAGACGAGTGCATATGAATTGGTGAGGAGAAAAGGTTTTCCTGTTCTGAAAATAGGCTCACGACTTGTAGTGCCAAAGGAAAAATTCCGTGAATGGGTGGCGAAAAACACAGGAGGAAGTATTTGAGATATAACTCTAAAAATAGTGCAAGCCATTACTTTACTCTGCCGAATGAAATATTCTGTCTTGGTCTATCATCGGGAGAGATTGCCGTGTATAGTTTTCTATTGCGATGTGAAAATCGAAAAACATATCAGTGCTATCCGAGTTATAAAACAATAGGACAAGCCCTGAAAATGAGCAAAAATACGGTAAGAAAATACATTCAAAGCCTTGAAGAAAAGCACCTGATTGAAACTGAAAAGACGGAAGTCTACACAAAGACCGGACAAAAGAGAAACGGAACATTGCTCTATACTATCCGTCCAATCACCGAGGCGATAGATTACTTTCACAGTGAGCAGTTGCGGAGGAACGCATAATTGAGCCGATTTTTCGAAGAAATTATTTTAAGCAGGTTAAAGTGGGGCGTCTCCCCACGGGGTCACATCAGACGGCAGAGCCGACTGTTATGGGATTTTCAAAGGTGTCAAAAATCAGAATTTGAGGGGTCTATCAGAAATGAGCGAAAATAAAAAGAAATATGCCTATTGGATGAAACCATCAATGGTTGAAGAAATGACAGAAATGCTTGATACAGCAAACGCAACTTCAAAAAGTGATTTTGTCTGTCAGGCAGTTAATTTCTATATAGGTTATCTTCATCAACAAAAATGCATTGATTATCTATCACCAATACTCGCACAAACTATTAAAAGTGAAATCGAAAGTGTAGAAAAGAATGTTTCTGAAATGCTGTTCAAGATGGCTGTGGAACAGGCAAAGCTGAGCAATGTTGTTGCGGCAACAAATCAGATTGATAATCATTCGTTGTCAGCACTCAATAAGCTTTGTGCGGAAGAAGTTGCAAGGAACAATGGCATTATAACTTTTGAAGATGCGTACAAATTCCAACGAGGTTAATCTATGCCGAAGATTATTTTTACAAGCCGATATATAAAAAATCCTGCATCATCAAATGCAGGTAAGCTGATAAAATACATGGGCACTCGTGATGGTGTTGAAAAACTGCCAAACGGTATCGATAACTCTCCTGCTACCAAGAAACAAAATGATTTAATATGTACTGCACTTAAAACCGTTCCTGAAGCTTGGGATTATCCCGAGATGAAGTCTTATCTTGAAAATAAAACTAAGGTTAATGCAACGGAGTTTCTCAACGAATTCCTTGAACGCAATGCTGACAGAATAGACGGTGTTAAAAAGTTAGTTTCATATTATGCCGGAAGACTGGGTGTTGAGAAGTTAGGTAAACACGGATTATTTTCTCAAACTGATGACAAGATAAATCTTGATGAGGTAGCGGATGAAGTTTCAAGTCACAACGGAATTGTGTGGACTCATGTCATAAGTCTTAAAAGAGAAGATGCCGAAAGACTTGGCTACAATAACGCAAATGCTTGGAAAAGTTTAATCAGAAGAAATGCTCTTGAGATTGCCAAAGCTCATAAAATAGAGCCAAGCGACTTGCAATGGTACGGTGCATTTCACAATACAACACATCATCCCCACATACATCTGCTTGTATATTCTAAATCAAGACAAGGTTATCTAACCAACAAAGGCATAGAAAGTATGCGAAGTGTATTCGGCAATGATATTTTCAGAAACGAACAGTACAAGCTGTTTGAAATGCAGACAGAAATCCGTGACGAACTTAAAAATGAGGCAAAGAATGTAATTGATGATTTAATTTCAAATATTGATTCAGATGTTTATGTTTCCGATAAAATGGTTGAACTGTTCAGAAAACTTGATGAACAGCTCAGAAATTACAACGGCAGATTGATGTATGGCTATCTTCCTAAATCAATTAAAGAAACCGTCAACAATATTGTGGCGGAACTAGCAAAGGATAAAAATTTGTCAAAGCTCTATTCAAAGTGGAATGAAATCAACAGAGAAAAATTGTCGCTGTACTACGATAAAGAAAAGCCTGATATACCTCTTGAAGATAACAAGGAATTCAGAAGTATTAAAAACTACATCTTGAAGTCGATTAGTTTATTATCCAAAACAACTCCGACAATGGAAATTGATAAATCAAGTGTTGAGCAATCTGTTTCAGGAATAGTCCTCACACTCGCAAAATTGATTGCAAACAGTTGCAAGCGTAAACGAGCTAAATTATTCGGTCAGGTTGACAGCAAACTGAAATCCAAGCTTGAAGAGAAAAAGCTTGCTCACGGACTGAAAACCGATAGAACGGTTAATCAGAATGAAATAGAAAATGATGAGGAGCATGGATTTACAATGTCAATGTAAGCCCTATGTTGAGCTGCGTGTCGCCCGTGTTGCGATTTTATTGCAATCAGCAGGAAGGTAATCGAAAATTATAATTAAACCGACACGGACGATTTTTGGGGATTTAAAATTTAGTCTGGATATTCAGATTGATTTATGGTATGTTGTTGTACTTGAAAAGGGGGGTTGATGTTATGTCAACAAGAAAATTACTTACAAACGGCAACGCTTTTAAGAGGACAGACAACCGTTGGTGCGGTGTTGTATGGTATATGGATGAAAGCGGTGAGCGTAAAAGAAAGAGCTTTTCAGGTACAACAAAAGATGAGGTCAACAAGAAGATGACGGAATATATTGCGGCATTCAATGACTCAATAATTGAGTCGCAGAAAACAAAGAAAAGGCTGAAAGACCGTATGCAGAACTGGCTTGAAGTATTCAAGTTCCCGTCTGTTGAACGCACTACTTATGACAGATACGAGTGTACGGCAAAAAATCAAATCTATCCGTATATCGGAGATAAGGTAGTCGGAGATATCAAGTCGGCGGATATCAAAAAGTTACTCAACGATAAAATGAATGAAGTCTATGCCTACACTACGGTTAAGAAAGTGCATAATGTCCTGAATGAATATTTTAGGTATCTAACACAGCAGGAATATATCGATAGAAATCCTATGATAAGTGCTCCGATGATTAAGAAGAGCAACTTTCTGGCGGCGCAGGACAAAGAAAATCTTCCGACGAGCGAAACCATAACGATATTCACGCCGGAAGAGATTAAAATATTTAAAGATGAAGCGTTTAGTACATTCTCAAACGGCAAGAGAAAATATCAGCAAGCCACCACATATATACTTATGCTGAATACCGGTTTGAGAACAGGTGAAGTTCTCGGACTGCTTAACAGCGACATTGACCTTGCAAACAGGGTTATGCACCTTAACAGAGGTGTAAAAGAAATCTCAAAGCGTGACGGAGTCACAGCAGAAAAAGGACGAGAAGTCAAGGTCGGCAAGCTAAAAAGTGCCACGAGCAAGAGAGATGTTCCGCTGAACGATATTGCAATCGAAATGATAATCGACCTGAGAAAAGAACTTTACATCGGTGAGGATTCACCGCTGATACCCGATGAAAACGGCAACTTCACCCGACCGGTAAATTTCCGCAAACGCTATTACAGAATCCTCAAAGCCACAGGCATAGAAACCAAAGGCTTGCACTCGCTCCGCCACACTTTTGCCACAAACCTTGTAAACGGCATAAAGCAACCTGACGGCTCAATCAAATCGTTAACCCCACGACAGGTTGCAGACCTTCTCGGACATACTACTTCCGAAATTACGGAACTGTATTATGTAAAAAGAGATTTGACGAAATTAAATGGTATTACGGATGGGTTTAATCTGTAACAGTAATATACCGCCTTAGTTAATTAAAAAACTTAGGCGGTAGTATGTTATCAATAATCATTAAATTTTAGAAGTTTATGATTAAGATGTAAAAATAGAAAATATTAAAAAATCATAATGCCCACGATTTATTTTTTACTGGTTTACCGTGACCAAAATATATGGTTCTATCGCCTAAATTGCTTATTCTTTTTGTACTTTCTAACATAGCTGGTCTATTATGATATAACATAGATACGGTAGGATAGAACATATTCATTAACGCATCTCCAACAATGAGACTTTTTTCTTCTACATCAATTCCAATCGAGCCATTTGTATGCCCCGGAAGTTCAATGATTGTTCCAGAAATGCCATAATTGTTTAGCGTATCCCCTTCCTTAAGGAAAATAGTAGGTTTGAATTTTGGAAGATTATCGATGTTAAAGCATTTCATAGATGCTGATAGTACTATTTTTCCTAATAAAGTATGTGCATATAAGGATTGAACCATATTATTGGGAATAAGACCCCAATCAGCTTTATGCATTGCAATAGGTGTATTAAGATATTCAGACAAAAAGGCTGCATTCTGAACATGATCAAAGTGTCCATGCGTAAGAATAATCAGACTGATGTTATACGGTTTACAAAAGCTTAATATCTTTTCTCTATATTTTTTCTGATGCGTATCAACCAATATAGCTTTTTTACCATTGGAAACAATATAACAATTTCCATTACCACATTTAATTCTTTCAATCTTCGCCATAAGATCAAATCCAATCAGTTGAAAATCATTTCAAATTTTATAAGATACCTTTTGTAATACTAATAAAACTTATTATGCTGTAAACAAATCGAATCTTCTATCTGAATAAATATAATAAAATAAATAAGAAATTTTAAAAGAAATTTTAAAAAACAATTGAAATGGTATTGTTGCCGTCTTTCCATATTAAACTATGGTTTTGAAATGTGAAATCTTGAAAATTAGTATTATATATTCCGTGTAGATTAAGTTCTTTATAAGAGATTTGTTCCTTATCATCTTCCCATATGACCTGAACATCCATTTGCATATATCCTATATTATAATTTATTGAAACAAGCACATTGTTGTAAGGAAATACTTTATCGTTTACACTAACAATTACGTCTTTCTTACCATAGTAACGTTCTGTATCGTTGAGGGATTCTTTTACCGCTCTAAAAGATTTATCGCTCATATAATCCTCCTATTTGATGCTATTTTGATGATGTAACAGACGGAAACGTTGGAATTATTAGCAACCGTTGAACTATTTGATGCCTGAAATGAGCATCAAAACGGGAAAATCAGACCGTGCTCCCATCATAAAATTGTATCAAAAAACGGCTTAAACGCAGTGTTTAAGCCGTTTTTGCTTGGCAGGGCAACATTGTCAATAAACAAACCCTCTGTATCTGTATTATTTGATTCATTTGCTTCAATTTCTGACAGAAGAATGTTGTTTATTGTTACTGGTTTATCACCTGAATTGAATATGAGCGTTATCTTATCATCATACAAATAAATTGCATTTATAAATGTTGTTATTAGCACTTTGCGATATTTGATGTTGTCTGCACTACCGTTTTTTAACGAGGTCAAGAAAAATTTAATTTCGGGTTCAGTTAAGACAATATGTAGCTTTTCTTCCTCTCGAATTTCTTCTTCAATCTTTTCTTTTTGTGATTCTAGTTCTAAGATTTCAGAATAAAATGTTTTTCGCAGACTTTCAATATCACATTCGGATACGGCATTGATAAGATTTCTGTGTTTTCTTTCATTTTCGGAAAGCTGTTTTTTCAAACGCTTTAGATTAAAGGTGTCTTGGTTATTCTCAAATAGTTTTGAAATCTCTTTTGATATTCTATTGATGTTTTCTTTGGCCAAAAGTCCACGACAAACCTCAATAACGATATCTTCAATGTATTCCTTTTTTACACGCTTCTTTTTACAAGTGTGTTTCTTTGTGCCTTTGCACTCATAGTAGCGGTATACTTTGCCAAGTTTTCCTGTTCCTGAAAAACCGGTCATCATTTCTTTGCAGTAACCGCAGAAAAGTTTTGTAGTCAATAGATATTCTTCTTTTGCTCTTGCTCTGGCAGGAGCTTTTTTATTTTTCTTTAAAACTTCCTGCACTTTGTTAAATAGTTCATCAGAAATAATGCGAGGAATACCGCCTGCAATTTCTGTATCTTTATAAGTATATGTGCCGATATATCGCTTGTTGCCAAGTATATTTCGGATAGAGTTATTGCCGAAAGGTTTGTTTTGTATGGTTTTATATCCCTGTGCATTAAGATAATCTGTTATTTCGACAATAGATTTTCCGTCTGCATACATTTCAAAAATCAATTTAATGATAGGGGAGGTATTTGGGTCAATTTGAAATTTTTTATCTTTATCAATATAAAAGCCTAATGTTCTGTTACCACCTGTGCAAAGACATTTTGAAGCGTTTATTTCCATGCCTCTTTTTACTTTTTGAGATAATTCTGCTGAATAGTATTCCGCCATACCCTCAAGTACGCTTTCCATAAGTATTCCGCTCGCGTCCTCGTTTATATTTTCTCTGGCAGATAATACTCGTACACCGTTCTTTTTAAGTTTATTTTTATAGTGGGCACTATCATATCTGTTGCGTGAAAATCTGTCTAACTGATAAACAATAACAAACTCAAAATTTCTGTTTGCACTATCCTGAATCATCTGCAAAAAATCGGGTCTGTTGTCTGTTCTTCCTGAAATTGCTCTGTCTATGTATTCGTGGATAACAGTATAATTGTTTCTTTCACAAAATTCGTGACATACTTTTAACTGTCCTTCAATACTTGTTTCCTGTTGATTATGAGAGGAATATCTCGCATAGATTACTACATTCATTTTAACACCGTCTTATTCGTATTTTCAGTTTCTGATTTCATCATTTTTAAAATATTTTCAAAAGCCAATTGTAAGTTTTTTTTCGATAACTTATATTCAGTACAAATACCATTATTGATATGTTCTCTTAGTTGGAATTTTTCAAATTCTTGTTCATCACACGAAGGTTTTATTATTGCATCGTTATAAATTAATATTTTATTTTCTGAGTGTTCAATTATAAAATATATGTAACCACATTCCCCAACAAAGTATGTCAAATTATTATATGGCAAATATTCAACGAGTAAATAATCAAATATACCATTTTCTTTATCACCAATATTAATACTGTTATTCCTTAAATTATCAGTATTAAAATAATCAAAGTCAAAGAAAGCGTTATAAATTTCAAACATCTTTTTAAAATCGTTAGAATTCATTAATTGATTATACAGTGATATAAATTTTGAAATATTGTATTTAGAGTTTTTAATGCGATACTGAAAACAGCTGTTGCTACTACTTTCTATTAATTCATCTAAAAAATCAACGATATTATTATAAATAAAATCTTCATCATACAATGGCTTGTAACCGTGTATAGTATTTACAAATAAGTCATCACTTACAACAAAATCAGAAATCTCATCAATTTCAATTATTTCAGGAAACAGGTAGTTGTATATAACATCAAATGTATTTATAAAACTAATAATGTACTCTTCATTTTTTCCTACTATACCAAAATGAGTTATAGCGTTTCTTATGTACCCTAATTCTTCTAATATATTTTTTACTTTATCAGATTTGCATATATCTGCGTGTATTGCTTTTACACTATCTGTATATGTAATTGTTTTAAAATTGCCACTCGTAATCAATATATCTTCTAATGTGTGATTTTCATCAATTTTGGAGAGTGCTTCCTTTATCTTGCGACTATTTGGCTCTTTATATATTGATAATGGGTCGTGATTAACCAATATTGACTTCAAAAGTAGTTCAACAGAATTTTCTAAAAAAATAGCACACATTTTCATATTCTCGTCATAAATACTCTCTTGGTCTGTACCATTATAATAGTATACTTTTTTAAATTTCTCAATTGCAATAGACAAAGAACTTAATGCGTTCATTTGAAGGGTATATTTCACTATAATCACCTGACATCTAATTTTCTACAATACTCAAATACTTATAAATTGTCGGGTAAGATAAATTACACAGCCTTGAAAACTCCATTTTATTTATCTCGCCGTTTTTATATTTTGGATAATGTTTATAAAATACATTTGGAATATTGTCTGCGGTTGTTGGCGGTCTGCCTATTGTTTTACCTTTCGCTTTAGCATTTTCCATTCCGCTTTTTACTCTTTGGCTTATCATATTTCTTTCGATTTCGCTGAACACACCCATCATTTTGAGCATTCCTTCTGTCATAGGGTCTAACTCACTACTGCAATCAACCACGAAACTGCCAAGCACTAATTTCAAATGTTTATCTTTCGCTAATTCGATAATTTCGCAAAGTTGTTTTGTACTTCTTGTGATTCGGCTGACTTCTGTTGCGATAATTGTATCGCCTGTTTTAATTGTGTTCAGTAACTTGTTAAGCTCTGTACGGTTTATTTTTGTACCGCTCTCATATTCCAAATAAATGGTTGCGTCGGTTGCTCCTTGTTGTTTCAGTTCTCGAACCTGTCTGTTAATGTCTTGTAGTTTTTCATTTGTTGAGCATCGTGCGTATCCGTAAATCATAACAAAATCACTCACATCATTATAATTATTTTGTACAATTATATTATAAGATATAAACAAAAAGAAATCAACTGTTTCTTTTATATTTTAGATACAAAAACAGGTGCAATCCGTATAGATTACACCCGTTTTTTACAATTGATATTTATAAACTAAAAGAGATGTTTTCTCTTATATGCTTTTACACAAGAAAACATCTCTTAAAAATTTTATAACAAGAGTTTTTATTCGCTAATTTCGGCTCTTATTAAATCAGGTAATTTGCTCCAATCCTGCTTATATGTTAATTCTCTCTGGATTTGCACAATTTCTTCATTTGATAGAGAACTTGACGGAGTAAACTCATGATACATTTCAAAAAATCCCTCGCTTGGCATAGGCAAATTATCGTTCTGAGTTTCGCTTCGTACAACCAACACAGAAATAAACACGCCGTATTCTTTGTATGTAAGTTTTGTCAAAGGGTCGAGTACAGCTCCCATAGTTCTTGGACTGTTGTAACCTACTTCTTTGCACAGTTCGCCATAAGTAATTGTTTTATTTTCTTTTGCACACTGCATTAGTACTTTTGCAATGTCAATATGTAATGAATTTAGAGTAGTCATAATAATCTCCTTAGAATATTTGTTTTTAGAATTGGAATTATTTAATAATCTTGAACTTACTGATTATAGGAAAAGTTTTGGTTTCTCCTTTAACTGCGTAAACAATACAAACTATTTCAAGAATAGCTAAAGCAAATGAAAACAGTCCGCCTAAAAGTCCGCCGATAAAAGGAATTACATTAAGCAAAATAGTCAAAGCCCAACCAATACAGAATAGTATTGCCTGATTAAGATGAAATTTTAAAAACGGAGAATTTTTATATTCACCCTTTAACAAAGGAATGATAATAAGAATTCCGAGATATGAAATTACAGCCATAATTTTGTTTGACTCGACATCATTTATTTCAGCCTGATTTTGAATTTCTGTACCGCACTTCGGGCAGAATTTAATGCCTTCCTGAACCTGTGTTCCGCATTTTTTACAATAAATCATAATTTTACTCCTATCTGTATTACTTTATTCTGTCAATCCAAAATATTCTTTGATTTTTGTGATATCTTCTGATTGACCAAATCTTGATATCGCAAATTCATAATATTCGGGTGAGTACGGATTTGTAACAATCAACTCGATTAGTGTATCTAAAACCTTATCCTGTGGAAAATTCGGATTTGATAAATTTTGAAAAATATTTTTATACTGTTGGTCAGCATCTCTTGTCTGCCACCAAATATCACTTCCGCTATTTTTTAATGTACAAACAAGAGAGATGTAAACATTCCAGTAGTCTAAAAACACACGCTTTAATAAAATGTCTGCTTTAATGCGTCCGTATAATTCTGCTTGCTGTGGCGGTGTGATGTTTCGTGCATTTTTAATTGCGGTATTACTTATTCCTTGTGTTACAGCATTAAATGTTGTCGCCATTGCTACACCTTTTAACGCACCTTTGAAACCAAAGCCACCGCCTACCATAGTCGGAATATGTGACATAACACCTGCAACACTTCTTTGATTATTAGCAACGGTTAGATTTACACTTTCTGTCATTGCATTATAATCATCTATGCCAAGATGAAATTCAGAAGTATGCTGTTCATAAAACGAGTCAAAAGTTACCGTCCAATTTCCGTTAGCAACTAATACATCTACGGCTTTCTGTATTATCGGCGAAAGATTGTCTGCGTATATTTTTGGAAAAAATTCCATAAATGAGATAAAATCATTTATTTTTAAATCATACTCAGACCTAGTTCTTTCAAGACACTTTTGTGCAATTTCCTTAAATTTCGATCTGTAAGAATTGAACACATCTAAATTTTCGGGAATTCTAAGACTTTTTCCGTAAAAATTAAATTCTTTTATTTTTCCGACTATCGGCTCCCATACTTCTGAAGTTATCGGTGGAATTTCTGTTTTTTCATTTGCTGATTTAAGTGTGTTATCAATGTATTCGATAATCTCTTTTGCTAAATTCAAATTCTGCTGACCTATGGGTATTGAATATTCGTTAATAATCAAATTATCGCCACTAATATTTACATTCAAATCGGCAAACATAATTATGTCGCCTGTTGCACCACATTTAAATGTATTGTTAATGCCTGTGCCTAAACTGCCAATGCTGTCTATAGCTTTACCAAGTCCGCCCGTAATTTTTCCTGTGAGTCCGTTACCGTTTAACCCAAAGCCTTTGCTTATTTTATTAACGCTTTCACTGCCTTTGGTTGTTTCGCCTTTGATATAATAAACTATAAGATAATCACTGTAAACTTCAACTTTAGAACCCGATGGCGACTGCAAAACAAATTTGTATTTTTTAGCATTTCCGTGTTCTGCATTGATTTGTTCATTAGCATAACTTAGAACTGAGTTAAAGCGTGCATTATCTTTGCGACTAAAGGCTAATGTCAATAACTCTCCGTCTTCCGAAGTAGTTTGTGCTACGCCGTTTGAAGCAAAAGTAGGTGCAGTTATCAGAGTGATAGGTTTTAACTTTGCATATTCATATTCTTTATCGCTGTAAACAAGAGATTTTTCTTTGAATGCAAATTTTCTGCCCATACCTAATGTCGGTACAAATTCTTCATAGACTACTTGCGACTGTTGCGATTGATTGACAACATCATTCTTAACAGCCGTTCCGCATACGGTACAAAATGCAGAGTTATCATCTAATTTGCTTCCACAATTGGTACAAAAAGCCATACTATATTACCCCCTAATTATTAAAATATTGATGTTCTTTGATTTGATTTTACAACTAGAAACTAGTTTTGTCAACTAGTTTCTAGTATTTTTAACTATTATTTCGTATCTTCCTTTAAAATAATTATGGGTGATTACTATGAATTTCAGCGAAAAATTACGCTTGCTTATAGACGAAGAAAACATTACACAAAAGCAATTTGCAAATGACCTCAATATTGCACCGTCAACAATTGGCGGATATGTTCAGGGGATAAGTGAGCCTGACTTTGAGACATTGAAAAGAATAGCTTTATATTTTAATGTGTCCGCTGATTATCTTTTGAACATTCCCGAAAACAAAATAAATAACCTTGCGGAAGAAGAATTACTGCGTGTATTTCGTTCGATGACAAATGAACAGCAACAACTGTATATAGAACAGGGGAAAGTATTTGTCAGAGCAAATAACCAGCTAAAAGCAAAAAACAAAGTAAAATCATCTTAATTGATTTTGATAAGCACAAACACAAATAATTTATAACCTTTTATATCTATGTAAGAACAAAAATTATGTTGTCAATAGCTGATAAGAAAACTTTCTAAAACTGTTAGCTGATTTTTCTTGAAGTTATACATCTAACTTGGGTGCAAGCAACTTTGTTTCTGATATAAAAGGATTGATACTATGAAAAAAGTAATAAAATGCACTTTAAATTTAGCTGACAGCTGTGCTGATGATGAACTGTATTTTACAGTAAACGATATGATTTACCTGCTAAATTCAATTGCTCAATTGCAAGATTACGAAATATATGCAACAGAAATTGATAACAGCATTCTGCTTTCAATCGGCGATTACATCTATGAACTTAAAACCTGAAATCTTTTGAAAACATTTCGATAATTTCTATGTTTTCGATTATTTTGACTAAAACAAAAGCCTTTGAACTTTCAATCTGTTCAAAGGCTTTTAATATTAGGGCTATTTTTATAACAGCAAATTACAGTAACAAATAATTATTTTGTTAATTAAAAATTCATCACCATCATCACCATAGAATAAAAATATATTTAAAATTCAACATCTGTATTGCCATCATTTGTTTTATTATGTTTTACATATGGTGGTAATTGAGGTGAATTTTCATTAGTGATAGTTATATATGTTGCGTCTGATTTGCTTTCAGATTTAAAGTCAATGCCAATTGATTTTAAATTACTTTTTAAACTGTTAAGCTTTCTTGACAATAAGTTTGCTTGGCTTGGAAAATCATTTGTTTTAGTCTTAATTTTTTCTCTGTCAGCAAGATATGTCAGTTCTTTAAGTAACTCGGAAACTTTACCATTCCAAATTTCTTTTTCTTTCATAAACGCAATTAAAAGTGTTGCTACTATATCAGAGTTAATCGCTTCAATATTCTGTTTATTGTAATTGCATTTATACTCATCTAAGAAAGTTTCCCCAAGGTCACCCAATGCCTGAGCGATAGCATATCCCCAATGAGAAAAGTCAGCCATTCTCGGCAATTTGTTTAATTTTACGTTCGGGTATATTTTGATTGCTTTTGATAAAATATCAAAAATGTTGCCAAGTATCAACGGCAAATCTTTATCAAATTCTTTGGTAATAGCTGAATTTTCTTTTCTTTTGTTTTCGTCAATTCTTGACAATTCAATTAAAATTGCTCTGTCAAGTAAATCAGAACGTCGGGCGACATTATTTATTCCGTTCAAAGCAATACATCTCTTAAAAGTGAAAATATAGTCATCTCCGTTTGTATGTAATTTTCTTTGCTGAATGCCACTGCCTGTGATTGCTCTGCAGAGAGTATCGCTTGTTTCTTCGTTGATACATGATACATTATCAAATGGTAAAAACCAGTGATTTTGTAAATTGACAGCCATTGTTCTTTCAGCCTTTTGAAGAGTTAATACTCCGAGTGATGACGGATCAATGATTTTTTTAAGCAATGCACAACTGGTACTTTTAGCAGCACCTTTTTCTCCATGGAAAATTGGCATAGGATGTGGAATATCGGGAATAAAACAACTTATCATCCAACACAAAAATAATGTCTTATTTTCGTTAATATTGATATAATCGAAAATTTTGTATATATCTCCGTTTGATTTAGGTAAAACCTGAGGAATCTGGTGCCTTAAGCGTACAAACAATTCAGGAGGGTTGTCCTCAATTGACCAACCGTCAGCTGTAATTTTAACTGCCTGATAATCAGAGTTGCTAAGGTCATACCAGAATGTTTCATCTGTTTTAGCAATACGAACGGATAACGGTGTTCTTTCTTTTATCTCGTATAAAGCATTAGCTGATAATGCGGATATCGCCTGTGATACGCTTTCTTTTTTAGGTGTATAGCCTTTTTTGTTACGGAACAAATAAATTAACCAATATTTAAAATCCTCGCTGTCAAGTCTTTTAACTTCTCTATGGCTGTTTACTGCTATACTGGCGTAATAATTGCCAGTGCTATCAATCAAGAGTTTAGCATTGTTTTCATAAAAAAGGCTCAAAATCGTATCCGTCTGATTCTCTTTTATGTTTTCATTTAGTTTTGTGACATCTGTCTTTTTAGACGAAGATTTACTGATGAATTCTGTTTTATTCATTTTTGGCAGACCTCCTAATTCATTAACATTGTGACCTGACTTTAACCAGTCATAAACATCTTCTTTTTCATCTAAATCTGAAAGAACAATTACATTAGCTGTCGGAATATGTTCTAATATTTTTACTGCATATTTATTGCCTGCATTATCATTATCCGGAATAATAATTACCTCTTTTTTATCGAAGTAATCGTTATAATAATCATACCAAACAGAATTTGCGCCGGAATCAAGTGTGGTAGCAGTCAATCCGTTTTTAATTAAAATATCAGCACATTTCTCACCCTCAACAAAATATATCAGAGATGAATTTAATACGTTAGGAAGATTATACGGCACTCGGTGAACATCTTTTAATGACTTTTTGCCGTTTGGCTGTTCAAATAAGAATGTTTTATTTTTGATACCGTAGTCAATTCTTGTTTTGAAATAAACAGGCTCTGCATTTTCATCTTTGTATATATAAGTTTTTTGGGATTCAATATGTTTACTATTTGAAGTATTATCATATAAGTCAGACATTTTAAGTCCGACAGCATTCAAAATATCTTTGCAATCACATCCTGCATGACAATAAATCAACCAGTGTGATTTATCGCTCCTGTAGCCTATTGATAAACTATTATGTTTATCGCCATGAGCAGGGCAAAGGGCTGTATACTGATTGCTTGAATGTTTTTTTACGTTTTGAAAATATGCTAAAAACTCATTTGTGTTCATAATGAAAAATCCTTTCACAATATAATTTATTAAGATTAAGAAACAATTTGGAAAATATTCTGCAATATACAGAATATCGTGTTGATATCATGAACAAATATCACCTCTGAACTTTCTATAATGTAGTCGCAAACAAATCCTGCAAAATATACAAAATTGAGTAGATTTTAAAAATCCTTATTTTCCTCAGATTTCAAAAATTCTTCATACTCTTTCTGATGAGTTTGTACATAGGAAAGAATATCTTTGTAAATTGCATTAGCTATTACTTTAGCCTGATTGGAGTTTAGTATTACTTTTGGAGTCATAAAATGCCTCGTTTTTTGTTTATTAAAGACGTCTTTATCCTTAATAACGAAATTCAGCTAAACTTTCAGTTTGTTCTTCTATGGTGCATATTTGTAATTTTAGTGCATTTTGCATATAAATCAATAATGCAATTTTCATAATTAGAATTATTTCTTAAACTTTATAGGATATATTGTGAAATAAATTTTTAAAGTTTGTGTATTTTGACATAACAAAAAAGCAGTCTAACATAATGTTAAACTGCTTTTTTGTAATATTATTTTGCGTTGTCACAATGTGCTTGTTATTTATAAAACAATCGAGAAAATTCAAGCGAAACCATTACATTTTCAAGCAAAATGCAATGCCAATTTATATTGTTGCTAAATTGAATGTCGCTTCGTCCAATTGGTAATAATGTCCTCATCACTCTTTTCATCTTGTGGGTCATCAGAGTAGCAAAAACTTAAAGTATTATCTCTGTACAATTTTTGTACAAAAAAATAAGCTAGAGAAATCATTTCCCTAGCTTAAAATTTGCTTACAACCTAATTGTTATGGAAAAACCACCAACAAAATAAAAAGGTTTTGTGTAAGGCTTGCTTGGCAGGGGCAGAAGGACTTGAACCCTCGGCACGCGGTTTTGGAGCGGCTGTTGGAAGCGGAAAATCCTTGATATAATTGGCTCTGTTGAGCCTTTTATTGCAATTTCTCCATAAGACCGCGTGCCATTTGATGCTTTATTGATGCTATGGAATTTTTGTCCCTTACTATATAATAACCGCTGACAATTTGATGATATAAAAATCTCAAAGGCTGATGCTCTGCCTGGAAAATCGGCCTTTTTACACCTATATATTACCTTACAAAGCAGAAAAGTCAAATCATTTTTACTGTACTGATCTGCCCAAAATTTGCTCCGCAGTAAACAAAGAACAACGAATACAAAAAAATAATATTATATGCTATACTTCATGATAGGCATGGTCATGTAATGCGAGAGTTAAGAGTATGAATTTTTTTCATTTAATCATAACAGTAGATTTTGTGCATATCTAGGATTAATGTATGATAATTTGTTGAAAGTTCAACAATTTTATGATATGATAAAGAAGCACTAGTTGAGGCATTTGGAAAATTTATTCCCTGTCGTAGTAATAAAATGAAACAAAAAAATCATGTATCAATGGATGTGCTACACGCGTTTTTAGTATTCTTGATTGTGATTTTGAGGATATTGTTAAAGTGAAAAATGATTAAATAACTAATTAGGAGAAAAATATGATAAATTTTGAAAAACTGAGTGCACAAATCAATCAGGTTAATACTATTAATCCTTCAGAAATTTTCATGGCGTTACCTGAAAAGAATCCCAAATATGCATATTTAAGAAATGTTCAAGCGGAAGTTTTAGACCAATGGTTTGAAAAACGTACACAAAAAGATAATATTATAAAAATGAATACTGGTAGCGGAAAAACAACAGTAGCACTTTTAATTTTGAAAAGCTGTCTTACAGAAAATGGCGGACATGCAGCATATGTTGTTCCGGACAATTATCTTGTTAATCAGGTAATTGAAGAAGCGAAGGATTTAGGAATTGATGTAACGACTAGCGAAAAAGATGTATCGTTTCTTGATGGAAGTTCAATATTGGTAATCAATATACAAAAGCTTTTTAATGGCCTGTCGATTTTTGGAATGAGGTCATGGGGTAATGTTACGTTAGATTATGTACTGATTGATGATGTACACGCATGTGTTGATGATGTTAAAACACAGTTTTCGATACGGGTTGACAACGAAAATGCAATTGCGAAAGAAATATTTAACCTGTATAAAGATGATTTGAAGGCTCAAAATGAAAAAAACTTTTTAGATATTTGTTCTGGCGATCCGAAAAGCGGTTATTTGTCAGTTCCTTTTTGGCGTTTGCAAGAGACAAAAAGTGAATTGTTAGCGATTCTTCAGAAATATAAAAACGATCCCGGCATAAAATTTAACTACCCATTGATTGGGGATATTTTGCAGTTTTGTAACTGTACATTTACACATAACTCAGTAGAAATTGAGCCTTATGCTATTCCCATATCTAAGATTATGGCTTTTGCGAATGCCCAACGCAGAATTTTTATGAGTGCTACGCTTTGTGATGACAGTCAATTAACTTCTGTATTTGATATTGACGAAAATATTGAAATAATATCTCCTAAATTGGCAGCTGATATTGGAGATAGAATGATTCTATTTCCGCAAGCATATACTCCGCAAATAACCGACCAGGATATTAAAAATAAATTAGCAGAATATGCGAACGATTACAATGTTGTGGTTATTGTTCCTTCAAAAAACAGAGCGAATTTTTGGAATGATGTTACATCCGAAATATACAGTGCTATTAACATTGTGGATGGAGTTAAAAAAATCCGCAGTCAAAAGCATGGATTATATGTGTTAGTGAATAAATATGACGGCATAGATCTGCCAAATGATTCTTGCAGAATAATCGTGTTAGACGGAATTCCAGATGCTCGTACTGCACTTGAAAGATTAAGAGAAAATTATTTACAAGGTTCTATAAATGGCATAAAAGAAAAAATACAAAAAATTGAACAAGGAATGGGTAGAGGAGTAAGATCGACGAACGATTACTGTGGTGTGATAATCATGGGAGCCGCGTTGGTACAGATACTTTATTCTCAAAAAGCTGTTTCGTTTTTTAGTGTGGCAACACGTAAGCAATATGAAGTATCGTCAATTCTTGCTCAGGATTTAAAGAATAAAAGCATTGATGAAATTTTTTCAACACTGGATTACTGTATAAAACAAGATAAAAATTGGGTGCAAATAAGTCGCAATGCTTTAAGTAACTTGGGATATGAAAAAGAGTTGAAAGTAGAAAAGGCTACCGTTGTTTTAAGAAAAGCCTTTGATTATTCCATGTTAAAAGGAAATTATGTTAAAGCTCTTGAACTTATGCGCAACTTAGTAAATGAAACCAAAGACCCAATTTATAAAGGATTTCTTATGTTGGAAGAAGCAAAGTACTGTCAATTTGTTAATCCGACAGATGCTCAACGTATTTTAGCTGCGGCACAAGAATATAACCATCATATTCCGAATCCAATAGATGGTATTAAAACGATTGATGATCTTAAAAAGATAAAAGCTCAAGCACAACAAATAGCTGATATGTACGCTGACAAAGATGTGAATGAGTATATTTTAAACATGAATGTAGCTATAGACTCTTTAGTGTTTGCACCTTCCTCGTATAGAGTTTTTGAAAAGTCTTTGATGCAGTTGGGTAAATTACTTGGCTGGGGATCCTCTCGGCCAGATGAAATGTACAATATAGGTCCTGATGTATTATGGTATGTTGGTAATCTAAAATATGCTGTAATCGAATGCAAGAATGAGGCAACATCAGAAAAGATTAGCAAGGATAATTGTGAACAGTTATTATCATCTGTTAGTTGGTTTAAAAATAATTTTCCGTCCGATTGCTCGTGTATTCCCATAATGATTCATCCTTCAGTTAAGTTCGATAAACATGCATCTCCTGCCGAAGATTTCAGAATGATTGATACCGCTATGTTGAATCGTTTAAAAGAAAATGTAAGGAAATTTTGTATCGCTATCTCAGTAAGTGGCGTTTTCAAAAATGTTAGTGCACTGTCGGATACTCTTGATACATTTAATCTAACACCGAATGGTTTCTTTAAATCATATACCACTGACTATTTATATGAAATATAAGTTTGCAATTGGGATGATAAAATATGGATACTCAAATCCCTGTCCAATACAGAATCAAACAGGGGTTTGAGTAATTGGTGGTTTTTACTGTCTACTTTTACTGGACAATTTCATTCAACCGGTGGCTTGCACAGCCTCTTTTAGGGGGAAATACTGGCTTATCCCCTAAAAGAGGCTTTGAAAATTTAGCAATGCATTACTATTTCAAGCAGCCGCTCTCGTGCGGCTGTTTGCTTTTTGTCCAATTTTTCTTGTTACCCGCGAACAGGTCTACATACTCTTTGAGGGTGATTTGGCAATTTGCATAATCTTTCTCTAACTGATTTTGTATGTGTTTTTCTATCATTTTCTTATTTTGACAGACTGTATCTGCATAGT
>ENA-OOYM01000077-OOYM01000077.1-human-gut-metagenome-genome-assembly--contig:-NODE-77-length-22149-cov-1.599575_pt1 | contig 22149 bp, 20 predicted proteins | sample MGYA00241702_ERZ501376 | MGnify/ENA primary metagenome ERZ501376 (study PRJEB25962, sample SAMEA2042840) | human gut metagenome | biome: human gut; feature: human-associated habitat; material: faeces... | reverse complement strand
GTGATAAGAGTCTTACCTGTTGACTGGAAGATAAATGGTGCGAACCAACCGTTTACGCCATATCTTTCCTCGTCAGCAGCAGCGCCCTCAACATATTCTGACATCATGTCATACCATGCGTTCCAATCCCACTCGCCGTTCTGATAAAGCTCATATGGATCATCAAGACCAGCAGCGTCTATCATAGACTTATCATATGTGATAACAGAACCTGGCAGGAAGTTGATAGGTGCAACAAAGTGCTTGCCGTTAAGAGTGAACTGCTCTGCAACGTCCTTGACGTCGCTCCACATAGCACTATCGAAATCAACGATATCATCAACAGGCTGGAACATTTCCTTGATACAGTTTGCAGGGAATGTCATAGACTGCTCATACCAGAACATATCCGGTGGATTGTTAGACATAAGTCTTGCTGCGAGCTTATCGTACTTGTTCATTGATGAAGTCTGAGAATACTTGATCTTACCGCCCTTTTCCTCAAAAAGAGTAAGGTCGGTTCTCTTTTCCGGCTCTTTCTTAGTTGGGTTTATGTCAAAATAAGAAAGCCACTCCAACTCCTTTTCCGAACCATCAGGGATAGTAGCAATATCGTCGGTGCTTGCTACCTTTACCTTATCAACATAAGAGCTGCTTGAATCGCTGCCTGATGAGCTACCGCATGAAGCTACGCTCACTGCTGACAAGAGAGCCATTGCACCGGCAATAACACGCTTGGAATTTTTCATTATATATAACCTCCGTAACAGATCGTTTTCATTAGAAAACGTTTCCTTGATTCTTACAAAGCTATTATATCACTGAATGTAATCGTTGTCAACAAAGTTACAACCACTGTTACATTCTTTTAAATACTTTTGGTGATTTCAACAAATAACCATTCATTTTTTTGGTGATTAAGCCTACAGCATAAAAAAAGCGGAAACCACATTCAGCCGTTTCCGCTTCATATAAAATGCGATATCTACGCTCTTACCAGCTTATTGATCCGTTTTGCTCTGGAATACTTCGCCACATAACGCCTTGTATCCTTACTGATAACACCGCTGAGAGCAAGCAACGCTATAAGGTTTGGCAATGCCATAAGACCATTGAAGATATCAGCGATCGTCCAAACGGCAGAAACCGTCATATATGGTCCGATAAATACAGCGAGGATATAGAGATATCTGTAGACCATGACCACCTTCATGTTGCTGTTAAAAAGATATTCCATACACCTTTCACCGTAATAGTTCCAGCCAAGGATAGTTGTGAAAGCAAAGAACACAAGACAAACCATAAGAATAAATGCAGGTATCATTGACGGCAGGAAGCAAAGAATACAAGACCAATATTGACAATATATTTGCCAATTAATGGAATAAATAATCCCACTGAAAATGCATGTGTTGTCATCGCTGCACCATCCAATCCTGTTGTATAAGATTGTGTCAACACGATAGCAAGACCTGTCATAGTACAAACAATGATAGTGTCGATAAATGTGCCACACATAGAAACAAGACCTTGTCTTACCGGCTCTTTTGTCTGAGCGGCTGCGGCTGCGATAGGTGCCGAACCAAGACCTGACTCATTTGAGAAAATTCCTCTGGCAACACCCTTTTGTATAGCAATGAACATTGTAGGAAGAGATCCGCCTGCAACAGCCTTGAAGCTGAATGCCTGTTCAAAAATAAGGGCAACAGCGTGAGGGAGCCTCTGAATGTTTATAACAATAAGTGAAAGACAAGCAACTATATAAACGACCGCCATAAAAGGCACAACTACCTGAGAAACACTTGAGATCCTCTTTATGCCTCCGATAATAACAAGTGCGGCAAAAATAGTTATCAAAAGTCCAGAGATTATAACAGCCCATGTATAGTCAGTACCAAAAATATTCACTGTATGTTCCTTTTTAGGATCAAAGAAAGCCTGAACTGCCGATGAGATACCATTCACCTGAGAGAAAGTACCGATACCAAAAAGACCAACGCAAGCGCCAAAGAACGCAAATACCTTTGCAAGCCACTTCCACTTCTTACCCATGCCGTATTCTATGTAATAGAATGGTCCGCCGCAAACGTGTCCGTCAGCGTCCATACGTCGGTATTTGATAGCAAGAAAGCCCTCGGAAAATTTTGTTGCCATACCAAGGAGAGCAGCTATCCACATCCAGAGGAGCGCTCCAGGTCCGCCTGAAAGCACACCAATGGCTGTTGCAACACCGACGATATTTCCCGTACCTATGGTTGCGGAAAGTGCGGTACAAAGTGCTGCAAAGCTCGATATCTCGCCTTTGCCACCATTTTCGTTCTGAAACATAAATTTCAGTGCCTTTGGCAGGTGGAATATCTGAAGAAGCCTTAGCCTAAAGGTGAGGAATATTCCCACAGCCATAATGAGTACGATAAGCGGTATGCCCCAGACATAGCCATCTATCGTTTCAAGTATTTTTGTAAATTTCTCCATGCCCTAAAAAATCCTTTCTTACAGAAAATAGGCAGTTTTTACGGAAAAACTGCCTTATTTCTCCCCTATCTATTTTTACGAAAGTAATTAGTCGCCTGTGGACTCTCTTAGAATTATCCTGTGGTCAACAGTATAATAATGATTATCCTTAGTAGTCTTATTCATGTTCTCAATAAGCTTTGCCACAACAAGCTCGCCCATTTTTGAGCAAGGCTGTTCAACCGTTGAAAGTGTAGGGATTATCCACTCACACATGGATATATTGTCAAATCCCATTATGGCGACATCTTTGCCCACATCAATGCCCATATCTATTGCCTTGTGCATTGCAGAGATAGCAAGCAAGTCTGACACAGCGAAAATCGCCGTAGGCTTCTCAGCAAGTGCATTGAAATATTCAAACGCTCTGCCTCCGCAGTCATAGTCATAGGACTCTTTATAGATATATTCATTCTTTATCTCTATGCCATATTCTTTTAATGCTCTTATATAGCCGTTCTCTCTTGCAGTGGAGGAGATAGCCGAAGAGTTCGTTCCGATAAAGCCTATCCTTTTATGACCCTTTTTGATAAGAGCAGCGACAGCGTCAAACGCAGCCTGTTCATCGTCAACAGCGACAGTAAGCACATTTGCGCCCTTCACGCCCTCACAGCACAGAGCAACGTTATAATTCTCTGCGAGCTTATTAAGTGAATCTGCGTCATACTGAGTGCCAAGAAGGATAACACCGTCAACAGTTCTATTAAAAAGCATATTCATCTGCCTTGTTTCAGCGGTCGAGGTTGAATAGGAAACTGCAGTTATGATATCGTAACCAACTTGTCCTGCATAATCCTGCATACCCATGACTATCTTTGAATAAAGTGAATGTTCAGAGGTCGGCATAATTACAAGAATAACATTCGTTTCGCACTTTCTAAGATTTCTTCCCAGAAAATTCGGAGAATAGTTGAGCCTTGCAATAGTTTCATTGACTTTTTTTGTTGACTCATCTGATACGTTACAGCTTCCGTTGAGAACCCTTGACACTGTCGCCACTGAAACACCGGCTTCCTTGGCAACATCTTTTATTGTAATGCTCATAGATCTTATCCTTTCTGCGACAGCATACCGCTGAAATAGTCATACCATTATCAATTATAACATATTTTGAACAATTCTCCAATATACATTCCTAACAAAATTGTAAACGTTTTTTAGGTTAATTTAATTAAGAAGCAGACTAAATGCTTGAAAAAGGAACAGTGATATGCTATAATATCATAAACGAATGATTTTTGAAAGGAAAATACGCAATGCTCCATGGTTATTTTGATATACCCACATTTCACTATTTTGAAGAAAAAAACACCTGGTCCGGCAGCAATTACACCAATTTCAGCTACCGCATAGACCCTGTTCTCGGCGATGAAAAAGAGCTTTATGTCAGAGTATGGTACGGCACAAAATGCGTCACGGAGGTAACAGACTTTGTGGCAGAATATCACGAAGAATACTCTGAAAAGGGGCTTGAAAACGTTCTGGCAGACCTGACGAAAGAATTTGAGAAATTCAAACTCATCAGAAAAGAGCTTTAACAACAAAAAGGCGAACACGGTTTCTCTGCATTAGCAGAAACGAACTGTGTTCGCTTTTATTTTTTGTTATCAATACCACTCGTTTTCCTGAGTATTATAAACGTCAGCAGAAGAATCCGTCTCCATCGGCGTTGTCATAGCGTCAGCCGCAGATGAAGAATCCTTATTGTTCACAGGCTTCTCAGGTGAGATAAGCTGCTCAGACATAAGTCTTTTGCCACTTTCATCAACAAGACCAACATCAACAGCTGTCTGAACTATACCATCAGCAATAGCTTGTCCATACTCGGTAAGGTGTTCGTCAAAAAGCTTATTGTCGATATCCTCGGTTATAAATCCAAGCTCCACAAGACAGCTTGGCATAACAGTGTCGGCATTTATGTAGTAGTTTACACCGGAATTGCCAACGTAGCCATACTGTACTCCTCTATTTTCAGATATACCTACCTTTTCAAGACCATCAAGTATATTCTGTGCAAGCTTTGTGTCATATTCAGGCTCAGAATTGTTCACCCAAACCTCAACTCCCGAAATATCACCGTCATAGCTGTTTCGGTGAAGTGAAACATACATATCAGCCTTGGCGTTATTTGCCTTTGCACATCTTTCGTCAAGCTCAAGGAAAGAGTCATCATCTCTTATCATCACCACATTGACGCCGTATTTTTCAAGATATTTCTGCACCTCAAGTGCGACCTTTAAGTTATCGTCTTTTTCATATCTTTTTCCTGAGGCGTCAGTTGTACCGCCGTCATAATCACCGTGACCTGCGTCAACACACACTGTAAAGTCCATATTTGAATACTTCGCAGGCTCGTCTTTTTTATCCTCAGCAGAAGAAGCGTCCTCCTTCACAGCGACAGAAGATGTATTATTCAATACCTTGTTTGTTTTTTGCGTATCGTCTCCTTTGATCTTTGATACTACCAAGGCTGTCAGCTTTACCAGACCAGTCACAATGCCGATAAGTATTATCAATGCAATAATAATTCTGTTCCAGTATATTTTTTTCTTTTTCACCCTTCTGACAGGCTTTCGTCCGTAGATCTGTTCAAACTCCTCATCTGAAAGTGTATTCATTAGATCAAAGCTCCTGTAAAAAATTTATCCATTTTAATTATACCACACGCTCAACATTATTTCAAGACTGTTTGTTACCATATTGTAAGAATTTCGTTACTTTTAACGATTTTGCATATCACAAGTCTATTAATATACGCTATCTGCACAATAAAAAAGGGCAAGCAAAGACTGACACACAGCCTTTGTTTACCCCATTAAGCTCTTATTTTATTCCACCAATGTTCTCTCGTCACAATATTCGCAAACAAGCGTTGTGCCGTCGCCTTTGAACCAATGTGGCAGATACTTTTCATGGTGAGTGATACAGTTAGGATTTGAACAATCAATGTGCTTATGCACTCTGCCCTTCATAAGCGGCTGCGAAGCACCATCGCCGTTTATAACTGTAAGTATGAGTGCCATTCTGATATACATACCGTATTTTGCCTGCTTGAAATACATTGCTCTCGGGTCGTCGTCCACCTCGATAGCTATCTCATTGACTCTTGGCAGAGGGTGAAGCACGATAAGGTCAGGCTTTCCCATTGAAAGCTTTCTTGTATCGAGTATGTAATTTCCGCTCTGAGTCTGATACTCCTCCTCAGAAGCAAAACGCTCTTTCTGTATTCTTGTCATATACAGCACGTCAAGCTCACCGATAACCTCTTCAAGGTCGGTAACTTCTTTGTACTCCATGCCTGCCGCTTCAAGGATATCCTTTACATACACAGGCAAAGCAAGCTCAGAAGTTGAAACTAATATAAACTTATTGTTTGGAAAACATACCATTGCTTTAATAAGGGAATGGACTGTTCTGCCGTTTTTAAGGTCACCGCAGAAGCCTATGGTCAGGTTATCAAGTCTGCCCTTTTCTTCTCTAAGTGTAAGCAGGTCTGTAAGTGTCTGTGTTGGGTGGAGGTGTCCACCATCGCCTGCGTTGATAACAGGGCAATCAGCAGTGAGTGCCGCAGCCTTTACCGAGCCAGCGGTAGGGGGACGCATTACCATGATATCGGCATAGCCGGAAACTATCTTTGTGGTATCCTTGATATTCTCTCCCTTTGCAACGGAAGAAGTGGCAGGATTGTCAAAGCCTATTATCGTTCCCCCAAGACGTAGCATAGCGGTCTGGAAAGACATCTGCGTTCTTGTTGACGGCTCATAGAAAAGAGTACCCATTATCTTGCCCTTGCAAGCCTCGCTGTAGGCGGCAGGATCCTGAACTATCTTATGACCGAGATCAAGAAGTTTCAGCCACCAAGATACAGGATAGTCATTAAGATCAATAAGATCAAGTCTGTTTTTTTGCTCACTCACATCAAACACCCTCTCAAATATTCAGACATACATTATGCCGCACATTCCTTGTACGGCATTTTCTTTATTATATCACATCTGTTCCATTTTTTCAAGTACATAGCCCATATTATTTGAGCAGGTCAAAATTTGTTTCATCTGCAAACTGGTCGCAGTCATACATAAATAATATCTGGTCATATGCACTCGTATCTGCCACGTCAGAAAGGGTCTTGCCTTCCTCTTTGAGCTTGTCAGGGTCTACCAAGGTTATCTCGCTGTAGTGTGGGGTAAGAAACGGCACAAGGGTATTGGCATAGCTTCCTTTGATGATAAGAAGCTTTGGTGCGTCCTCTGCAGTTGTCTTGACCGTTGCCTTAGTAAAGTTGTCACCTTGCAGGAAGATAGCCGTTTTATCTGCTGTTTTCAGTGCAGATCTAAAATAAACAGATTTTGAGGTAAGCACCTGATCTCCTCTGTAAAGCTCCACAGAATCCACAGTGGTCTTATACTTTGAACGGAAGATGTTCACTCTGTCTGCGCCTATGCTGTTATAGCAAAGTTCACTGTAAAGTCCCCCATAATAAGAATTTGAGGTATATTCTTGATCGTAATTGGACAGAACGACCGGCTCAAAACCCAGCTCTTTTATGCCGTCTGCATAGGCAAAATACGCCCCGAAGGAAGTCCACTTTCTATCTGTACGATAGTAAACGTAATTATTTCTTGCAGAATACATAGGAAAAAACGTATCTATGGTGTCTATCCTGCTGTCCAGGTCATAATAGATATTATCTATCATTTCACGCTGGTCTGTGTTTGAAGTATAAGCAGGCAGCTTAGCAGAATAGATACCTGCGGCAGTCGGAGCTAACATAACATATACAGGTGTATCTGTGTTTTCTGAAAAATCATTTATCTGCGAGATATTTTTATCAAGCCTGTCCTTATCAAAATCTGTGATCTCTACAAGACGATCTTTAAGGATATAGATATTATCAAAATTTTTCTTACCAGTCATTACAAACATGTTCGTTCTGAGCGACTTCCAATTTGAGCTTAGAGGAAAATTACTGCTAACATAGGTCTGAACGTTATGTCTTATATCTGAACTGTCTGCCTTTTCACTTTCAGATCCATGTCTGCCCATCACGAGAGTATATGCCGCAAACATTATGACTATTACAAAAAATGCGCTTACTGCGATATAATCAGCAGCCTTTTTCATTAATGTTCACTCCTCCCATTTTATCTCACGAATAAATTCATAGACGAATTACCTCCGCCCACAAGAAACGCTGTACTGATAAGCAGAAATCCTATAGTGAGCATTGGCTCGATTATGTAAACTATATTAGTATTGAGCTGCATTATCCGGCGTTTGAGATATCTGCCGATACCTGTTGCAAAAAAGCCGCAGATAAGATACATCACAACTCCTGTTTTTATCACATACGATGCAAGAACATCTCCTGCAAAGCTTCCCCCGCCGAGCATTGCGGCAACATATCCGCAGGCTGAAGGCAGGCTGTCTATCGCAAGAAACGGCAGACCTATAAGAAACAGAACATTCATCATCGCACATCTTACCCCTGTCGGCACAGCCGCAAGTATATTTTTCAAGAGATATTCTATGCCAAGCATAACACAAATAAACGCTGCACACAGCATTGTGTGTCTGCCGTAGCCATACCAAACCGAGCCTGCAAGCACAGACAGTATCAATGCCCAAAGGCAAACGCTGTCTTTATTTCTACATATAGGTCTGTAGAAATAATCTCTCACCCAACTATAAAAGGTGCAGGCAAATCGTTTTATAAGCTCATTGAAGCCTGCTGACATAAACGGCAGATCAAAGTTATCAGGGAGTTCAAAGCCGAGCATTGAACCAATACCCTGTGCAATATGCGAATAAGCTCTAAGCTCATAGTAGAACGCAAAGGAGAAAGCTATTATCCCAAGCCAAGCACAAGCGGCTGACAGTGAATCTGCACTTACTTCCCTTATGTGCTGCCACATCTCGTACATAGGATCCGACAGAAAAAGCTTCTCCGCAAAGCCTATAAGCATAAGCTTTATGCCCTCTGCAAGCTTCCCAGAGGTTATGACAGGTTTTCTAAGCTGTTCGCTCATATCCGAAAATCTGAGTATCGGTCCACAGCTAAAGCATGGGAAAAAGCATATATATTGAGATACCAAAAGAAAATTCTTCTCAGGCTCTATTTCTTTCCTATAAATATCCATGCAGTAGGAGATGCCATGGAGAGTGAAAATGCCCGCTCCCCACACTGGGAAAAGCTTTAGCATTGCGCCTTTGCCTGTGAATATAGACGTCACGTCATAGCTGCTGTGACCGCTTCTTATGAATACAAGAAGCACTGCCATATTTGCTACCACCGATAATATGAGCCATAGCCTTTTAAGTCCTTTTTTGTCTGCAAAGCGGTGGATAAGCCTGCCGCAAAAGTATGATACAACAGCACACACCGCCATTGGTATTATCCCCCATGTGGACACCCACAGACACAGCACAACTGTTCCAAGCAGGAACACGGCTTTTCTGAAACGCACCCCTGACAAAGCGTATACTCCCATAAAAACAGGAAGAAAGAAATATAAAAATTCAAGACTAACCAATGCTATTCTCCTTGTCTTTATTGTTTTCTGAGGTCAATTCCTCTATGAGTGCTTGCAAGCTGTCTTTATCGAGCATTGTGTTCAACACTTCAAGCAGTGCGTTTGCAGTGAGCTTTTGGGGCAGCGACAGTTTTTCGCACACAAGATGTCTTAGCCTGCTGCTGTCAGGTCTGCCGCTTAGACCTAACTCATAAAAGTCAAGCTTGGTCATGAGTTCTCTGTCTGCGACCTTTTCGCCTATAATGCCTGCTTTTTCAAAGGCTTCCCTGATAATATCCGCAGGAACACCCTCGACCCCTAACAAGCCCTCTTTTGACGGCTCTGTTTTGCGCTTTTCTTTGCCGAATATCTCTGGAACATACACGTTCACGATATCGCCTTTGGGGACGATACCCTTTATATGCCCTCTTATGCGAAAGCCGGCTGTGTCAGAGTCAGTAAGAATTGCTATTCCGCCATGCTGAGCATAGTATCTTATAAGCGCCGCCTTGTCAGGGTCTTTATAGATACGAAAGCCGTTAGTGACGATTATAACGCCGTCAACTATGGACGAAAGCTTTATCTTATCATATTTTCCCTCAACGATTATTGCCCTTGATATTTTAAGTTTTTCCATTTACTAACACCTTAACGCCATTGACCTTGCAAGCCCCTGCTCGAGGGTGAGCATATCTCCGTCTTTTCCCCGTGACCTTGTTTTGAGCATAAGGTCGGTTTCAGAAAGAATCTCAAGCGTTTTTCTTATACGCTCCGCCGAGATATTTCCGCACTCGGAATAGGCGTTTTTTACTGCAAACTCTCTGTTTTTCGCATAGGAAAAATCTTTAGCCACGTCTGCAACGCTCCTGCCAGAGGAACGTGCAAGCTTTGCCCTATAGATATCCGCAAGGGAAAAGCCGATTATTCCTATTATAGCATATGGTTCATAATTCTGCACATCGAGTTCACGCAAACGTGTGAAGACCATTGCCGCATTGCCTCTGAGGATATTTATTGCAAGAGAATATCCGTCCGACTCGATACGCCTGATACAAAGCAAGTCGATATCCTCTCTTGTTACCTCCCTGCCCTCTGCATAAGCCGAAAGCTTTTCAAGCTCCTTGCTGATAAATGCAGTGTCGCACAAACAGAGGTTTGCAAGATACTCTGCGTTGCTTTTTGTTATGGTACAGCCGCTTTTTGCAAGATAGGTGGATATAGACTTTCCAAGGTCGGAAGCCCTTTTGTATTCAAAGTTGCAGACAGTGCCATGCTTTTCGCAGAAATCTGCAAAGCGCTTGTTTTTGTCTGTAAGATACTTTTTGTTCTTGAAAAGGTCAACTCCTGTGGCATAGATTATCACTGTGGTAGTTTCGCCAAGAGAGCCCAGGATCTTTTTCAGGTCGTCCAGATCGTCCTTAGTCACTGCGTCTATATTAAGGTCGTTTATAGTCACCACCACACGTTCAGCCATAAAAGGCAGAGCTTCGCAAGCGTCTGTAAGCATTGGAAAATCAAGATTTTTGCCGTCAAGCTTATGAAAGTTCATGACCTGAGCGTCAGCAGGGCAAAGCTTGTTCACAAGCCTTTTTGTAAAGCTTTCAAGTGCCGCTGTATCATGTCCGTAAAAATAATAAAGGCTGTCGATATCATTCTCTCTTATCGTTTTACCAAGAGCCGAAGCCGTAAGCAAAGCCATAGTCCGTCCTCCTTATCTGCGAATTTTTCATATCTATCATCAATGGGTATTCTTCATCTGTTGTGTCAAGGTTTCTGCTGTTTATGGTGACAGAACCTTTTTCTATAGTGACCACACAGCCCTCGGTGGTAATTTTATAGCCGCCCTCCAGTGCTTCTATCTTAACACCGTTCCAATCAAGCTGTGTGCCTGTCATGAACGGCAGTTCGCTGTCATTATCAGGCTCGCCATTTATATAAAATCTGTCAGGTCGTATAGTCATCTGCTCGTTATATTTCGTTATAGTGTAATACTGTTCGCTTTCTATAAATGCGCCTTTTAATTCTTTTATGCCGTAAAGCTCCAAAAAGCTTTCCATACCGCTGTTGAGCTTACCCTTACTGCCGATATCGAAAACCATACCTTTTGTTTTATCATACAGCACAGCCTGCACTGCATTTCCTTTTGGCATTACAACTATCTTTACCGAGCCTCCAAAAGCAAGAGAAAAATTATACACCGCTGTCCAACATACAAGCATTAGAGCAGTGCAAAAAGTCCCAAACTTTACTGACTTTCTCAGAAACATGACCGACACAGGCACAAGGCAGGTAACGAGCATTACAATACCAAGTGGTCTTACTCCACGAGAAAGATAGGCAAAGCTGAATTTTGAAAACAGCTCAGCAAGAAACAGAACGACTTTCAAAAGATACTTTACCACCGTCAGCACAGGATAGGCTACTATTGCCGCACCGCCTGTTACCGCAGTTATTACCGTCAGACCCAGAGCAAGGGTACACACAGGCACCAGCAGGATATTTGATAGTGGTGCAACAAGAGATATCTCACTGAAAAATATAAGCTGAACAGGCATTGTGCAAAGAAGTATCGTCACCGCATTTACTGCCTGCCGTTCAAAGCTGTACAAAATGCCTTCGCCCTTTACAAGTGCCGCTGCTTTCGGGCATACAACGCTTATAACAAACGCAGCTGTGAATGACAGTAGGAATGAGCAGTCCGCCGCTGCATATGGCGAAAGGGTAAGCAGTATAACAGCACAAAGGAATAGAGTATTTGCTGGGTCTGGTCTGCGGTAAAGGAGCGGTGCGGCAGTGACCAAGGTCAGCATAACCGCCGCCCTCACAACGGATACTGAAAATCCTGCAAAGACCGCAAACGCCCACATTGCCACAGTTTGGACGGCAAATATCACACGCTTATCCTTGCTTAGTTTCTGCATGAGCCAGCCTATCATGGCACTTATTATGACCACATGAGTTCCCGACACGGAAAATATATGACCTATGCCACTACGATAGACCGTGAGCTTCGTTTGCTTTGAAAGCTCCGTTTTATCTCCGCAGAGCATTGCAGCGGCAAAACCGCCCTCATCTCCGCCTATGATATCGTTTATCAACATGAACATCTTGTCACGATAGTGCATTATACTGCGTAAAATGGCGTTTCCGCCGCCTGTGACTTCTATGCTTTCAGCGGTCGAGCCTTGGAGAAAAACGCCTTTAGGCCGGTCATACTGCTCTGATTTGAAATTGATGCTGTCTTTTATCCTGCTGACCTTTACTGTCGCCACGATATTGTCATAGTAATCATATTCAATGTCATCTGCATAAAAGGTCAGCCTGCCTTTTACTCCCCCAACGGTACCCTTGACACTTAGTCGACAGGTGTCAGAGCCTATATAGCTTATGTCGGTTATCTCGCCTTTAACTGTGACGGTCTTTCCGTCTAAAGCTGTCAGTTTATCATAGAAAATGTGAGTATAAGCAGTATTGACTCCCACCGCTATCAGGAACGAAACAAAGCAGAGAGCTATATGCTTTCGGTATCTCTTAAAAAGCGCAAAGGCTGTAATGGCTACACACGCTGACGCAAGTGCGTTGTTCCTGCCCCAGCCAATGGTACAGAGAAAAAGTCCTGCAAAATACGAAAAGCCGATATAACAGCTTTTTCTCACCACTGCCGCCGTCCCCCTTAAAACTAAGGGCGGATAAGAAATTTACCCGCCCGTTTGATTTCTTTAACCGGCTGGCCAAGCAAGTGGTCTGCCTGCAAGAAGATGAAAATGAATGTGGAAAACACTCTGTCCTGCCTGCTCTCCGCAGTTGGAAACAACTCTGAAACCGTCCTTAAGGTCGAGGTCTTTGGCAAGCTTTGCGATAACTTCATAGATATGTGCGATAACTGCACTGTTCTCAGGTGTTATCTCATCAAGCTTTGAAATATGCTGCTTAGGGATAACAAGATAATGAATCGGAGCTGTAGGAGCAATGTCCTCAAAAACGTATGTCAGCTCGTCCTCGTATATTTTCTTTGAAGGTATTTCCCCGGAAATAATTTTACAAAAAAGACAATCTTCCATTTATCTCTCCGCCTTTCTCATAATATATTTCTCTTTTTGTTTACTATTTTATTATACCATACTTTTCACATAATTAAAAGAGCTTTTGACAACTTTTTTGCGCAGGTTTTCAGCCTTGCTTTATGTGGGATACATATTGTATCACATATTCTTCGCGAAAGCTGTCGAAACATGACCGTAGGGGCGAACGCTGTTCGCCCGTCAGATCATATGCTTAGCATGGGATATGCGTTTTAATAGTTATCGTCCACAGCCTCGCCTTTAAGAAGTTTGTCCATATTTGCAACGAATGTATCTACCCAAGTTGACTGTATTCTGAATGAGGTTTCACCATTTAGCTTGACTACAGAACGTCTTGAAGAATCCTTATAAATCTCCATAACGTCCTTTTTGCCGTCCTTGCGGTCGAATGTTACAGTCAGATAGCTTTCGCCCTCAGGGTCTGTGAAGTATATCTCATTTGTCGGGCAACCCATAAGATACTGATAGAAGGTCTTAAAGTTGTCAACGTCAAGCTCCTTGCCGTCTGTTGTGACCTTTGTTACCTGTGCGGTAGTTTTGCCGTCAGAATCTGTATCCGTGCTTGAGCCTGAGCTTTCCACTTCATAAACAGTCTTTTTACCATTATAGACTACCTCAACGTTCTTAAGGTCAACAAGGTAGTTTGAAGTCATAAGGCTTGTGATAACGTCCTCTGCTTTGATCGTTGCCCATGGGAGGTTATCGGCTGAAACGAGGTATATAGCGTCAACGCCCTTTACGCCCTCAAAGTAGCAATAATATGCAGACACTGTATCTGTCGTTTCACTGCTGTCGCCTGCGGTAGCATAGACAGGGTCGCCTATTTTAAGGGTATAGTCATAGCCGTCTCCCGAGAGTCTTACTGTTGCGAACGGGTCGGAAAGTCCATGCTCCTTCATTGCAGTTTCATCAGGTGCGATGACCTCACAGCTCTGTGCTGTAAGTCCCCACATACCATGGGTAGTTGCTGAAGAATTTGTGATGTTCAGGTATGAGAAGATAGGCTCTGTCATTACCTGACCTGAAAGTCCCTCTATCTCGTTCGGGTTATTTTCAAACGCCATTTCATAGTCCAGATCTTTTCTTGTAACTGTTTCCTTGCCATAGTCAGGCCAATCGTCGTCAGACGGCTTTGTGAGCAAAGTGAGGTTCGCATATGCGGTCACTGGATCTGTATAGTATGAAAGCTTTGTTCCCATTACCATATAGACGGTCTTTTCATCGTCAAGGCTCACATATCTGTATCTTTCGTTGCTTGGTGAAACAGAGCCTACATGAAGGGTAGTGGCAGTGCCGTCACTGTATTCAACTGTGAGATCTGCTGTGGGCTTATCAAGACCGTATTTTGACATATCCTCAACGTTTTCTTCAACGAGCTTTTTCGCCTTGAAGCCGTCAAGATTCGATATCATGGAAGCTTCTGCGGTGGCATTTGCATTGAGAGTGCCAAGCTCAGGTATGCTCCATGTGGATTTACCTGACTCGGACTTATTAACGGAATACTCGCCATGTTCGTTTGAAACCTTTACGCTTGTTATATCGTCGCTTGACTTTGTAAGGATAACAACGCTCTCGTCCTGACTTGAAACTGCCGCTGTTGACGATGAGCTGGAGTCTGCGTCTGATTTGCCTGAGGTGGAGTTGAGAAACGCCATTCCTCCCACCAGACAAGCGGCTGTGACTCCGCAGATAATGATACCCTGCAATTTACCATTCATTTGTGATTACCTCTGTGTTTTACTTATTCTTTCTTCTTGCCCAGATAACGATACCCACTATAAGAACTACAACAGGTACGCCAAGGCAGAATGTCCATTTAAGAACTGTTTTCTGCTGCTGAGTGATATCGAAAACATTGCCTGTGATAGTTTTTGGTGTGATAGTGATACCTGCGGTCTTTCCGGTAAGGCCGTTTATAACGCTTATGAAATACTCGCTGTTCTGATACTGTGAATACTGCAAGTAGGTATCAGACAGCATACCCTCTGAACCTACTGCGATAACATTGCTATAGAGAGTTTTGTTATCGTCTGTAAATTTTGCCTTTGAGCCGACAGCCATATAATTCTGCTGACCCTTTACCAGAGCATCGCCTATATTCACCTGACCTGTGGTCTGTGATATATCAACATTTGCGGTATAGGCAGAATCTGAGGACTTGAGGTAGGCGTCTGTGGACACCATATCCTGCTCGTCAAAGAGTGTGTTTACAGGACGGCAGAGTGCTGAAAGGATAGCCGGGTTCTCTGTAGAAACGTCCTGAGTGAAGTTATCGGAAACATCTGACGCAACTGTTACGCAAGGTGAGTTATAATACTTGCCTGAATCGCTTTCGCAGATAACGCCCTTGCCGACAGAAAGTCCATACTCTGACAGGAACTCATCAAGATTCGGGGTGTCCTCCTGACCATAAGAAGCAATATAGAGGAGCTGTTTGCCAAGATTTCCGTCATTATTGAGGAAGTCGCTGACCTTTTTGATATCCTCCTCCAGATAGTCAGTCTTAGGAGCAGGGATAACCACAACGTCTGTATCGGCAGGGATATCCTCGGAGGTTATATCCACTGTGTTCACGTTATAGCCGTTAGCTGTAAGAAGCGTCTGGAAAGATGTGAGCTGTGTAAGCTCGCTTCTGCCTGTGAGGATAGAAACATAGACAGGGTTAGGGTCTGTTACTGTCATAAGTGCAGAAGTGAAAGCCTGCTCTGCGTTTGAGGACTCAACATAGCTGCCGTAATAGGACAGGAATGAAAGGTCGCCGCCTGCCTGCTGGGCAAGGGGATCTATGCTGTAGCCTGATTGTGACAGCTTCTGCTCGAACTCGTCTGTGAATGTAAGAAGGTCGAGCATACCGAGCTTTCTTGTTCGGCTTATCTCTTTGCCGTCAACCTTTGTTTTTGTTTCAAATATCATATCGAACTGGCTGATAGTATCGGTATACTCCTTAACTATCTCAGGGTGTGAGTCGATATCAACGAAACGATATGTGATATGGTGATTGAGCTTACAATAGTTTTTCAAAAGCTCAACAGCCTGCTTATTATAAGAGCTGTAATTTGTATAAGTATTCTCGTCTGCGAAGATAGTTACCTGAACGTCTACGTTCACTTTCTTTACATAATCCTCTGTATCGTTTGAAACTGAATATATCTTATTTGTAGTCAGGTCGATAGTGATAGGATATCTGTCAAAAAGCATTGTTGTGACAACATTCACCAGGACAAGCAGAGCGACAAAAACGCAGGTGAACACTGTTGCCATTGTTCCATGCTTGAGCTTTTTGGCATTGAACTTTTTGCCGTCCTTTGTCTTTTTCTCTTTTTTATCTTTCTTTTTGTCTTTATCTTTTTTATCCTTTTCTGTATCCTTTGGAGCGGTCTTTGCTGCCTTTTCGTCTGCTACAACGTCTTTAAGCAGGTCTGCTCCTGATACAGAGATCTTTTCGTTATTATTCTCTTCCATTTAAACAGCCCTCCTTTAGCCCCAGCGGCGTTTTTCAAGCACTCTCACCGTGAGGAAAAGAAATGCCACTATTGCACTCAGAAAGAACACAACGTTAGAAAAATCAAAAAGTCCATAGGTGAATGAATAATATCTCTCGCCGAATGACACCTTTTCGCACACTGTTGTGAGCCATTCAAAAGGCAGAAGATTGCCTATAGTTGACAGGAACGACACGAAGATAAGTGCGATAAAGCTTATTACTGCGGCAACTATCTGGTTTTCTGTGAAAGATGAGCAGAAGATACCGATAGCGATATAAGCGCCGCCAACAAGTGCCAGAGCGACGATATTGCCCACAACGACGTTCCAGTCAGGCGTACCGAAAGCGGATACGATAACTGCGAAAACGCCTGTGATAGCGATAGCTATGATATAGATAAGAAAAGCGGCAAGGAATTTACCTACAACTATGCTGCCAAGGCCCACAGGGGCGGTGAGCAGACACTGGTCTGTTTTTGTTCGCTTTTCCTCGGATATGGTCCTCATGGTGAGGACAGGTATAAGCACTATTATGATTATAAGAAGCGCACTGAAAACGGAATCAAGTCTTGTATAGCCGCTTTCAAGGCTGTAGTTTGCAAACATTACGCCTGAATAGGCATAGAATGCTGCAAGGAAAATATAACCGATAGGTGAGGTAAAATAGCTTCTTACCTCTCGTCTGAATATTGCGCCCATTAGTCATTTCCCTCCTTATCGGAAGTATTTTCAAGGGCAGGCAAAGCCTCGCCCATTGTGAGCTTGAGGAATATATCTTCAAGTGAAAGCTCGGAGGTCTTAAGTTCAAGCATATACCAGCCGTTTTTAACAACTGTTTCAAAGACGTCACGTCTGATATCCACGCCCTCTTTTGCCTCTATTCTTATATCGTTCACGCCGTCTTTATGGCTTGCGTCGCAGATAACTTTCTCAACGCCCTTTATGCCCTGCATTGCTCTGACGATCTTATCCTTATCGCCCTGTATCTTTGCAGTGAGCTTATGCTCGCCTGAGAGCTTCTGTGAGAGGTGTTCCTCTGTATCGTTTGCGACGACTTTGCCCTCGTTGATAACTATTATCTTATCGCAGACAGCCTGCACCTCAGAGAGAATATGGGAAGAAAGGATAACGGTATGATTTTTGCCGAGCTTTCTTATAAGAGTTCTTATCTCGATTATCTGCTTAGGGTCAAGACCTACTGTAGGCTCGTCCAAGATAAGAACCTTTGGGTTGCCGATAAGAGCCTGAGCAAGACCTACTCTCTGTCTATAACCTTTTGACAGGTTCTTGATTATTCTGTTATAAACATGGTCTATCTTTACAAGTCCACATATATCTTTAAGATGTGACACCTTTGGAAGCTTACACTTTTTAAGGTCATAGACAAAATAGAGATATTCTTTTACGGTCATATCCATATAAAGAGGCGGAAGCTCAGGGAGATAGCCTATCTGCTTTTTAGCCTTGATAGGGTCTTCAAGGATATCTACGCCGTCTATAAGGGCTTTGCCGTCTGTACAGGATATGTAGCCTGTAAGGATATTCATGGTGGTGGATTTTCCCGCTCCGTTAGGACCGAGGAAGCCGAGAACTTCGCCGTCCTCCGCTTTAAAAGAGATATTATCGACAGCTTTTTTGTCGCCGTATCTCTTGGTAAGGTTTATAACCTCTATCATTTTATTTCCTCCTCTTAGGAAAAGCATTCATAAGTCTTTACAATTTTATAATACTTATGTGACAGGGGAGTGATAGCTGTACGAAATACAGAGCATTTTAAGTAAATTTAAAGTAGCAAATACTCAAAATGCTCCGCTGTTGAATTATTTATCTGTCTAAAAGCGATGTATCTATGTAATTTGTAGGGGAGCGGTGCAATTTCTGCTTTGCAGAGATCCGACATCCCACTTGTTTGGAAATTATTTCGCCCCTACACACGTTCAACATTTTCGTAGTTTTTATTATGACAGCTTCTCAATGCCCTTTCTTATTCTTGCAAGAGTATCCTCCTTGCCGATGAGATATGATATCTCAACACCGCCGCCCGGAGTGAACGCCTTACCTGAAACTGCAACTCTAAGAGGCCACAGAACGATACCGTTCTTTACGCCAAGCTTGCCGATAAGGTCAAAGAGTGCGTCATGGATATTTTCCTCTGTCCAATCCTCAACGCCCTCGAGAACAGGGAGAACTTCTTTGAGAGATTCCAAAGAATTTTCAGGGTTCGTTTTCATCTTCTTATGTGTATAGAGAGCTATATCATACTCAGGGAGAGCGTCGATAAAGTCTACCATTTCAGGTATCTCTGTGAAAAGCTCTGTTCTTGCCTGCAAGAGCTTTGCGATCTCGTTAAGGTCAACGTCCTCTCTATGAACGGACTGCTTGATATAAGGGATAGCATACTCAGCAAACTTCTCAGGGGTCATAGCCTTTATATACTTGCCGTTGATAGCTTTAAGCTTAGCAGGGTCAAAGATAGCAGGGGACTTAGAAAGTCCATGGATATCGAATTCCTTAACAAGCTCTTCAAGTGAGAATATCTCGTTCTCGCCCTTTGGCGCCCAGCCAAGCAGAGCGATATAGTTTATAACGGCTTCTTTAAGATAGCCCTTCTTCATAAGATCCTCATAGGAAGCGTCGCCGTCTCTCTTTGAGAGCTTATGCTGTTTATCTTTCATGATATGCTCAACATGGATATAGGTTGGTATCTCCCAGCCGAAAGCCTTATAGAGCAGGTTATACTTAGGTGCAGAAGCAAGGTACTCGTTACCTCTTACAACGTGGGTGATACCCATAAGGTGGTCGTCAACGACGTTTGCAAAGTTATAGGTAGGCATACCGTCTGTCTTTATAAGTATCTGGTCGTCGAGGGTAGAGCAGTCAACAGTGATATCGCCGTAAAGCTCGTCATGGAAAGTAACTTCGCCCTCTGTAGGTATTTTCTGTCTGATAACATAAGGAACACCTGCGTCAAGCTTTTCCTTTATCTCTTCAGGCGAGAGGTTACGGCAATGTCTGTCATACATTGGAGCGATACCGCTTGCTTCCTGAATGGCTCTTACTTCCTCAAGTCTTTCCTTGTCGCAGAAGCAATAATAAGCCTCGCCCTTTTCAACGAGTTCCTCGGCATATTTCTTGAACATACCCATTCTCTGTGACTGGACCCCAAACCTGTTTATTTGAGACTAAAAGAACCCCAAGACCACAGGTATGCAGTAAACTGGGTCAAGGAACACGCTCAATGGATATGGGATAACTACAATCTTCGAATCAAATCACAACTTAAAGAAAAGGAATCATGATAGCACCTATTGAAATAAATCGAGTAACGGTAAAGGGTGGAGCCGGAATGCCCACGTCAGAATATGCACAGTTAGTTTACAAGGGTGAGGAAATAGGCTTCATCAGTGAACAGGGTATCTTCCTAAAGATGTGGCATCCGGAACTGAAAGCCGGAGTCTTTCAAAACATCAACACTTTCAACGATAAGTCTTTCACACAGAAATGCAAACTTGTCGAAAAGAACTGGGATGCCATCTATGACCGTTATACTACTATCATCAGAGGAAAATGAATTCTCTTTGTTGTGTTTTCATATTTTGATTTATTGTTTGACGACAGGGAAGAGCGGAGCTGAAAACTCCGCTCTTTTTATTTGAAATTATGGACGACCCAAATTTAAATCGGTATTTATTGTCCCAGCATAACTGGTTCCAGGCATTAATTTCACACCAGTGATTCCACCAGAAGAATTGCTTCCTCCTGAAATTGTCGTTACCTTTAAAGAATTTCCAGATTTTTCAATCGTCCAAGTTCCTCCCCAAGAATTGGTATATGTGGCAGAAGATACAGGGGAATATCCGCTATTTTGCTTGAGCAAAGAATAAGGGATAGGCTCTTCACTTTGTTTTACTCCATTGATATAGGTTTCTTTATACATTGTTACAGTTTTTGTGACAGAACCATAGGTAGTGTTTGAAACTGCAATTAAGGTTGGTTCGATTCGATACTTATACGTTACACTGGCTGCAGCTTGCGACAGGGAAACTGCTTGGGTCTATTTATTTTAATGAATAAGGAGGGATTCTGGCGGGAGTCCGTGAATAACCCGATAATTCCCGCCAGTCCCTAATTTTAGTTCAAATTGACTGTCTGATTATTTGCTTCGAGCACAAACGACTGTGTCGTTGAACCGCTCCAACTTGTACCAATACCAGTCGTCTTTCGAATCCATACCCTGTTGCCAACCTTTAAGTTGGTAGTTGCGCCACCCTTGGAAACATCGTTCACGCTATATCCTGGGTCAGGACTCCAAATTTTTCGAAATTCTTCTCCACCGCCTAACATAGCCCTATACTGCATAGGGGTTCCGGTTGGTGTAGAACTTGAGTTGAATGCGAAATAAGTATTCTCAAACGAACCACTACTCTTATACGTGATAGTATATTGAACACCAGCCTGACTTAACGATACCGAAGCGGTTTTTCCGGAAGTCGTTTGAGTATAGGAAACAGTTCCCGACCGTCTATTACTTTGATTTGCCGCAGCAGTAATAGAAGAACCATCCGTATTCTTGCTGAACCCTGTTCCACTAATTGTTGCGCTCCACGATACATTTTCCTGGGTTGATGTTTCGACTCCGTTTATAACTTTCTTCCGGTAGGAAGAAACTGTAACGGCTTTCGTTTCACCACCAGCGACGAAACTGAGCGATGTCGGAGTCACGGAGAAGTAATAGTTCCAAGTTACTACTCCCGCAGCCTGACTTGCGCCAACAGTACGTGTCATCCCACCACCAGCAACTGAAAGGCTCGTACTGCGTGTCGATTCAGTCTGGTTAGCAGAAGCCGTGGCAGTCACAGTTGTGCTACCACTTCCTCCGGAGTCCGGAGTTGCTGTAATAAAATCTTTCTGCATAATTCTTAAAATTAGTTATAACTAAATGAAATTCACCGCAAATTTAGCGGTTTATATCTCGAAATCAAAATCCTTTGTCGTTATCCTACAAAACGAGCCTTCCGGAGATAGACATATCACCTCTGTTTGGTCGTCTAAATACGATACAGATAGGACGGGGAGATAAGTGTATCCCTCAATATAGAAAATGCCTGCAGGCTCCCCGTTAAGACCGTCAAACGTGGGAACGGGTATCTTGTTAGTAACAACCTGCCGTCCTGCGAATGGTCCGAAGTCCTTGACAGACATTTTCGGGCAGACCAAAACCTGTTCAAGTTCGGTGACGAACTTCCGCTTCATATTCAGGTAGGAGTTCAGGATTATGCCTGTTCCTATCTTTCCCTCGATACCGTATATCTTTCGAGTTTCGTTACGAACGACTTGGAGTTCTCCTGGGGAGAGTTCCTCGAAGTCCTTCTCGAGGATATCGAGAAGTTGCTTGTTTCTTTTTTCTTCTTTGTTCATTACTTCTCAATTTATATATGTATAACGTGGACAAAGTGGCTTTGCGATTGATTTTCGCCAGAAAATTTCTTTAACCATTCTTTCCACGAGTAAACGGAGTCGAAACATCAACCCAGGAAAATGTGAATTGGACACCGACTGTTTCGGGTAATTCCGCTATC
>ENA-OOYM01000059-OOYM01000059.1-human-gut-metagenome-genome-assembly--contig:-NODE-59-length-24356-cov-2.940702_pt1 | contig 24356 bp, 9 predicted proteins | sample MGYA00241702_ERZ501376 | MGnify/ENA primary metagenome ERZ501376 (study PRJEB25962, sample SAMEA2042840) | human gut metagenome | biome: human gut; feature: human-associated habitat; material: faeces... | reverse complement strand
TAAAGGTAAAATGTCATATTCGGGAATGATTAATATTTAGTTTATTTTTTTATTCAAGGTTTTTAAAACGCAAAAAGAGACGGCATTTCTGCCGTCTCCAAATGCTTTAATCAAAGTGTCAGATTAGTCATTTCCACCGAAGCCCCAGTCAGTACCATTACCAGATGTAGTAATAACATCAGCTGTCTGAGAAAATTCATTAACCTCTGACACCGGCTTTGTATAAAGCTCTTTCATTAGGTGTGTCCTCCTTAATTTATCAAAGTTCGCCTCCACCCCTTAAGGCAGAGGTGAAAGCTTTGCTAAATTGTGTTAATTAAGCATTATAGTCGTAAAGTGATGCTTCTGAATAGTAAGTATGAACATTACCATCTGCATCCTTAGTAACTACGAATGCTCTTGCGCCGGCAACGCCTGTCTTTGCAGTAAGACCGTAGTTCAAACCAATCTGTGAAGCGTTGGTGTTGTTATAAATAACTCTAACCTTACCAGGATTTGTACCTGATGCAGTCTTGCCAACGTTTTCAAGTGTAAGGTCAGAAGCTGTTACATTCTTACCGTATACGAAGCCCTGGCTAACTACTGTCTCATTATCAGCAACAGTACGTGTTGCAACAAAGAGAACGTCGCAATCTGTAGCTGAAGGACGAGTTGTTGAAACGATAGCAACCTGAGTCTTAGAAGTGTCATCAGCCTTTGTAACTGCTGTGAGTTCGATATCCGAAGCACAGAAGAATGAGTATGATTCACCGTAACCAACTGTTGCGCCGTTTACTGTCCATGATGTTGCGCCTGCCTTAGTAACTGTTACCTTAGCGTCATATGCAACATTTTCAGCCTTGTCAGTGTAGTCAGTGCCGTTAACTGTGATTGTTGCGCCTGCAGCCTTAACTGTGTAAGTCTGAGTAGCATCCTTCTCATAGATAGCTCTGATGGTCTTACCTTCTGTAAGAGCGGTAATCTCATCGTTTGTAAGAGCCCAGCCCTTGAATGTATAACCAGGATAGATAGGAGCAGTTGCAGGAACCTTAATGTCAGCACCGCTTGCTACTTCCTGAGTTGATACAACGTTACCGTACATATCAATGAATACAACTACGAATGTTGATTCAGCTGTTTCTGTAAATACAGGAGTTACCTCTGTATCAGCAACTGCTGTGAATGAATATGTTTCGTTAGTTGAAACGAGCTTGTTAGCAACCTTCCAACCTACGAACTCTGCACCCTCATTAGCCTGAGCTGTAAGAGTTACAGTTGAGTTAGCAGGAACCTTAGTAGTCTTACCGTTTGTTGCGTCCTCGCTGTTAAGAGTTGTTGTACCGTAAGCAGTCTTAGCAACTGTGATATCATAACCCTTAAGCTGAGGAAGAACCTTAGTTTCGAGAACCTGACCGCAAATTGTACAGCTTGTAACTTCTGAACCCGGCTTATCAAGTGTAGGCTCTGTTACAACAGGTTTACCCTTTGTGCAATCTTCTGTTACAACCTTAGCAACTTCGTCATAGTTAGCGTTTGCTGTTACAGCAGAAACTGCCGGCCAGCTATAAGTTGTATGGCTGTGCTGTTTACTACCTGCCGGTGTAGCAGTTGTATCAGCAGTATTTGTCTTTGGAGCTACAGGAGTAGCGCCTGCAGCAAGCTTCTGAGTATCAACTACAGTGCCTGCGGCGTTTGTAAATGTGATTGTATAAACCTTAACAAGACCCTTAACTGCATCTTCAAGAGCAGTAGCAGCAGCAGTTACCTGTGCCTGATCTGTATAAGCTTCAACAGTAGCCTTAGCGTTAGCTTCAAGAGCAGCTGTTACCTTAGCATAAGATTCTGCTGTGTAATCGTCAGCCTTTACAGCCTCTGCCTTAGCAAGTGCAGCATAGTAAGCTGTACCGTCAAGCTTAGCAAGGTCTCTTACATCTTCGTGACCGCATACTGAGCATGTAGCCTTTTCAGTACCTGCCTTAGCAATTGTAGAAGCAGTTACTGTTGTGTATTCACCGTAAGTACAATCCTTAGTATCAGCATTAGCCTTTTCAGCAAATGTGAATTCGCCTGTCTTTTCCCAAGTGTAAGATGTTACTGTATGAGTACCGTCGTTGTTATCAACTGTTGTAGCAGCTGTGTTAGCAGGAGCTATAGGAGCAGCGCCCTTATCAGCTGTTACAGTCTGAGTTTTACCGCCAGCGAATGTGTAAGTATAAACATCTGATGTTGGAAGAGCCTCAAGACCATTAACTGCATTTTCAAGAGCAGTAGCAGCAGCAGTTACCTGTGCCTGATCTGTATAAGCTTCAACCTTAGCCTGAGCATAAGTCTCAAGAGCAGCTGTTACCTTAGCATAAGATTCAGCTGTGTACTTAGTACCGTCAACAGCCTTTGCAGCATCAAGTGCAGCATAGTAAGCTGTACCGTCAAGCTTATCGTCCTTAGTCTGAGTATCTACATGATTACATACAGTACATGTTCCTGTAAGAACAGTACCTGAAACAAGTGTATGCTTGCTTGTCTCTGCATAAGTAATGTTACAATTTTCCTCAGCTGTAGTAGCAACCTCAGTATAAGTAGTATCTGCAGTAGCAGCTGATACTGCAGGCCATGAGTAAGTTGTTACTTCGTGCTTATTATCGCTCTTATAATTTACAGCTACAGCAGTATTTGTTGAAGGAACTGTTGGAGTTTCGCCTTCTTTAACTGTCTGCGTATCAACAGTCTTGCCGTTGATGTCATTAAATGTAATAGTATGAGTCTTAGTTTCAGGTGTTGATTCCTTTGCATAATCTGTCCAAATTAATGCCCAGTTAGCAAAAGTGCTATCTGTATCGTCATGTGTAATAAGGAACAATTCAGGATTTACAGCATTAGTGTTATTCGGTTCACCAGTACCGTCGAGTGAAGTTCTGTAATAAGGCTCAAACTCTGTACCGGCAATATCTGTGTTAAATGTAAATACATCTGAAAGGTCGCAGTCTTGAAGAACCTCAAAACTATATACAAAAGAAACAATACCATACTTACCGAATGGTTTTACGCCGTCTGCAGTACCAATAAAGTTAGATACTGACTGATCACCTGCTACAGCAGCCTTACCTGTAACTGCACCATAGAATGTACCATCTTCAACATTTACATTGTTTCCTGCAAAGGCTAACGCTGTAGGATAAAACTGAGTGCCATCGGCTATACAACCTGCAGCACCTGAAGAAACAGCCTTCCATGTATCGCCACGTGATGGCTTTGAAGAATAAGCTGCAGCTTTAAGGTATTCCTTATTGAACTTACCCTTGAACTGACCGTTTTGAAGAACGTCAAAACCACCAAATTCAACTGTTACAGCAATACGATCGCCTGCCTTAAGTGTTGCAGGGTTAAGAATATTTTTAGCTGTCTTAACGGCTTCATAAGTATGTGACGCATCCATGCCATAGTAATTCTGAAAGTATGATGCAGCATAGTTTTTAATTGCGTTTGTATCTGATTTATCTTTAACTTTTGCAATAGCCTCTTTCATACCTGCATTAGTACCCTGTGAAGATACTGTTGCAGCAATTACAGGCTTATAGTCATTACGATGGTCTTCATAGCCACTATTTCCATAATCTTCAAATCGTCCACCGAAGCTTAAACTCCATGAACCCATTTGGTTATAAGTTTCGTCGCTGTTATAGCTCCAATATTCAGGAGTTGACTGAAGCTTTGAAAGGCTTGTATCAACGCCGTCATCAACCCACCATTTTCTGTTTTTAGTAACAGTATAATTTGTTTCACCGAACATATCCGGCGCATCAGGAGTACCTGCTAAAGCAGAAAACGGAACGGAGAATGCAACCATAAGAACTGCAAGAAGAACAGCTATTGCTTTTCTAAATGTCTTTTTCACTTAGAAATCCCCTTTATTTATTTTGAAAAAAATCACTTTATCTCTAATCCGTTATAATAACCGGAACCGGATGAACATGCATAAATTGCTGTTGCATCGGCGCCTGTTACAACGCCGTCACCGTTAAGGTCATAGTTTAAATCCGTTTGCTTTGAAGCAAAAAGATATACACTTGTTGCATCGGCAGCTGTAATTATACCATCCTTATTAAAATCACAAGCCATCATAGGGATAACCGCATTAGTAATATCGGCACCGTTTACGATAACGGTAACGTCATTACGAGCTATTGCATAATCAGACGAGATTGAAAGATAGTAGGTTCCGTCCTTTAACGAATCAATAGAGAAAGCGTTTACACCATCTTTAAGAGATGATGTGGTTGTACCGACAAGCTCGGTACGAGCTGAATCGGAATATACGTTAACCGTATATTCACCGTAAACAGGACTGTTGGCAGTATTGCCTTTCGCATCTGTCATAATAACAAGCGAACCGTTTACGCTATGACCGGTTGACGGTGAAACGTCACAGGTCATTAAATATAGAGAACCGGGATAATCGGCAGATTCGGTAACAAGAGCGTACTCATCGTCAAATCCGTCATTATAATTAGCCAAAACGAAAGTCTTATTTGGGTCTGTTGAAACCGAAATAACATCAGCGGCGTCACAATCCTTTGCAAAAGCAACCGAGAAGGTTGCAAGCAACGTGCCGTCCTTTGTTACAGATGAACAAGTGTCAGCATCTGAAACAAAGCCGAATACCAAATTAGAATCATTCGTTACGGTTCCCATCGAAGATACGCCGGCAACCTCATCAGAAAGAAGAGCCTTAGGCTCACTCTGCACCGATACATCCGAAGAATAGGTTGATGTAACCTGCACAACCGATAACTCGGTGACGCCCTCTAAATAAAAGCTGACGTCGTATGTACCGGCAGGTAACTTATCACCGTCGTATTGTTTGCCGTTAGAATCTGTGTATGTGCAATAAACGTTCGGGCTCTCCGTTCCGAGCGCAGCAGCATACGAAGTACGAGGAAGGCACACAACAAGCGCAACAAAAGCCAAAAACGCAAGTGTACCGAAAATAACACCTACTCGTTTTTTCGCAATTGTATTCATTGGTGTTACCTCCTTGTTAAAAAAATTGCTTAATTTGGGGAGAAGCAGAATCGCCGTGAAGGGCAAAGACAAAATCGGTCAGAAAACATAAAAATATGAAACCAAGCAACTTTGGCAAAAGCCAAACACCGTGAAACACTAAATATTTACTAAACGAAACTGCCCATAGCCTCCCCGCCCAAAGCGGGCATAGTATATAAACGGCAAAAGCCGAATATATCAAGACAAAGCAAAGCCATAGCTCTGCCTAATTAAATGATAACACAAGTTATCGTAATTTTCAAGTAAAACTTCTTAGGGACTTTCGCCCCTAAGAAGTATAGAAGCTAATATTACTTAATAGTAACAGCAGGAAGTGCGATAGCAGATGATGCAATAGCATAAACAGTTGTAGCATCCGCACCGGTTACCGAGCCGTCACCGTTAAGGTCATAACGAAGATCAGCAGCCTTAGAAGCAACTGAATATACAGCAGTAGCATCTGCGCCGGTTACATTGCCATCCTTATTGTAGTCACAAACAACCATTGCAATTGCAGGACCTGCAATATCAGCGTCACCAACAACAATGCTTACTGTACGTGCAAGAGCGAATTCAGAAGTAATTGTTACTGTATATGTGCCAGGTGCAAGGTCAAGACTAATCTCGTTTGCATCAGTTGTAAGGTCAAATGACTTTTCAAGAACAGGAGCGTTTGCACTGTCATAAACAGTTACTTTATATGTTCCGTTTACGCCCTTATTGTTAGTAGCACCCTTTGAAGATGTTGCTACAACAAGTGAAGCATTAACACTATGAGTTGACGGAGCCAATGACTCAACCGAAGGAACGATTGTAGTATTGCCTGTAACAGTAAGCTCATACGGGAATGCTGTTGCTGTATCGTCAAATGTAAGTTTGTCGCCGTTAACAGTAAGTTCAGGTTTAAGAGTATAACCTTCCTCTGCTGTTACATTGATTGAAACAACCTGACCCTTTTCTACAGCTACAGGACCTGAGTAAGCAACGCCGTCGATTGTTACTTTAGCACCTGCAACAGGAGTTACAGTAAGCTCACAGCTCTCAAACTCGGTAAGACCGATTTCAGCTGCCTGAAGTTCAGTATCAACATTGTAAATCTTAGCAAGCTGAGCGTCATAGTTCTTACGGTCATTGATATTGAATGTGCCGGAATTCTTATACTTATAAGAACCGTTACCATAGTTAGCAAGGTCAACTGCGGCAGCAAGAGCTCTCACGTATCTGTTCCAAGATGCTGATGAGTACTTTGTTGCGCCTTCGTTAACAAGCTTACCTGATGCATCAAATGAACCAAAGCGTGGGTTAGCTGCTACGCCATTCTTAGATACGGTTGCTTCAGTAGCAACTGTACCGTCTTCATTGTATGTAGCAGGTGTTGCCTTGAGCATTGAGTAAGCATTACCCGATGCGCACTTGATTTCATTTTCAAGCTGCTTGCCCTGGTAACCACGTTCAATAACTGCAGAAGCGAATATGTTAAAGAGTTTAACGTATTCTTTTGCCTGAACAGAAGATACTTCAGAAGCTGTGGTATAAGTAAACTTAGTACCTGCATTCTTGAGGTCATTCATAAGCTTAGCAGCGTCAACATAAGACATACCGTTTCTTTCAACAGTCTTGCCTGTTGTTGCGTCAACGTAATCAACGTCAACTGTATACTGCTGTTCAGCCTTCTTTGCATATTCTACCATCTTATTATATGTAAGAATATCAAAGTTAATTTCTTCAAGACCATTTCTAAGCTCAGAAATCTCATTGTAGAGTGTTGATGATGAGCTGATAAGGTGAGACTTAACTACGCTAAGAACATATTCAAGTCTGTCATTAGCCTGAGTAGCAATACCACGATTATCTACTGAATCCATCTCGCCTGAGTTAGGAATGAGCTGATACTCAGCTGATGGGAACTTACATGCCCAATTATCGCCTGAGTTGCACTTTTTGCCTTCAGAATTTCTGTATACATATTGAACCTGATTATAAAGAGGCTCGTTATCTTTGTTTGTATCCTGAGTAGTTGTCGGTCTCTGCCATGGGCCGCCAGGATATGTATCGAGATCCCATTTTGTAGCATACTTAACTGAGTTAGTAAGGTAATAGTTACCGTCCTGACCGAGTGTTACATTAGCCAATGCAGCATCCTTGCCATTCTTAACATCTGATGATGTAAGCGGCTTTGGTGAGTAAATAGGCATTGTACATTTCTCATCGGAATAGTAAATTCCCTTTACGCCGCCACTGGTTGCACCTGTTGTAGCGTCTATTGTGCCACCGACATAAGCAGTTGCTTTAACCGATTCAGGGATTGTGTAGCTTACCTGAGTACCCTTTACAGTAAATGTTACTGTTTCGTTAGAGGTTGAGTAAGGAACGTATGCACGATCGCCTGTTGCGGAAGTTGTAACTGAAGTTGTAACTGCATACTCTGTTTTATCTGACTGAGTAAGAGCTGATTCAGCAGTGTAAGGAGCTGACTGAACGCTAAGTACATTCATAAGAGCATCCTTAGCCAAATCATAAACTGAACCGATAGATGCATCCTCTTTGAAGTCGGATGTTTTATAGTTAGCCATGATATTGGCAAGTTCGTTATAGTTCTTATCAAGTGAGCCGGCTGAACCGCTTTCACCGATAACAAGCTGGAAGCTGCCTGTCTTATAAGAACCTGAATTATAGAAGTTAACATTAACATCATAAGTGCCGGTCTTAACAGTAGCCTCACCGTCGAAACCAAACGGTCTGTAGTTATTAACAGCATTTGAACCAAATGTTTGCTTTGAGGTATTTATATAGATAGCATCAATACCGGTACCGAGTGTAACCATATTAAAGATGTTATCATAGTTATATTTACCACCGGTCTTAAGATACATTGTATCATAAATACCGCTTTCATTGATATGGTAACCGGCAATAATCTTAGCATCAAGTGCTTCCTGAAGAGTGAATGCAACGTGAGTTCTTGTTTCAATCTCCTTGCCCTCATTTTGCTTTGAAATGTTACCGATTTCCTCAGAAGTATAACCTCTGTAGTAGTCAACAGCACCAAGGCCGCTACCTGTAGAACCGTTTGTATGGTTACGCTGCCATTCGCCGAATTCGCCTGAGCCTGCAGATGTTTCTACACGATAGTCATACATACCAATCTTAAGAAGATCACCTGTTGACTTATCCCAACGAGCAATAGCGTTATTTTCACCGATATCTACTGTTGTTAAATTAGAATCATCGAATGCCTTAGCTGCAGTAGTAAGGTTATTTGATTCATAGCCGGATTTTCTGTCAAAGAAGAATACACCGTCAATGCTCTTTTCCTTACTGCCGCCCTTCATAAAGAATGAATACTGAGCGATTTCGTTAAGCTTGTTAGAAGCGATAACCATCTTATCAGGATAGTTTGCAGAGATATTACCGCCGATACCTGTAAGAGAATGAACGGTTACACCGTTTTCTTCTCTGTCAGTGCCGTCTGTCTGCTGGAATGTAGAGTTGAAGTTATAATCAGCATCATAAAGAGCATTTCTGAAGCTTACTTCACTTGTAAGAAGCTTATAAGCTGTTACAGTATTGCCTCCATAAAGAACATTGCCCTGATCATCAACAATATCATAATTTACAACAACACGGCATGTGTTTGTTGTATCAGAACCTGAAACATCGAACGGAACTGAAATATTAATTTTAGCACTCTTACCCGGATCAATAGGAGTTTCAGGGAAATCTATTGTATCATCAGGCATTTCTTCGTTATAAACATCATATTGAAGCACGCTTGTAATCTTTACATAGTAACGTGAAAGCTGAGTAGGCTTGCCGTCCTTAATGTACGATGCATTGATACCTACCGAGTTGTTTGTAACAGTAAGTGCATCATCATAAGGTTGACCTGAAATACAGCCTGTTACGGTGTTAGAACCGAATGAAGCAGTAGCCATCTTGAGCTGATGCTGACCAAGTGTAGTCAATGCATTAGGAATGAAGCTGTTAACTGCCTGTACTGCAAAACAGATACCTCTGATAATAGAATCAGAGTAGGTCTTAGGACCGTTTGTACCGTATCCGCCGAACTCTACGAAGTTACAGATAAGCTTTTGGAATGCACCCAAGTCCTTACCGCTTGTACCTGCGAGTACCTTAACCTGGAAGAAATCATCAAACGGATGAGCACTTGTAGCATCAGGAACGATTGTCTTAAAGCTCTGTCCGCTGTAACGTGCGCCAAACAATCCGTTAATGAGATCCTTAAGTAAATCATAAACTGTTACGACGAATGAAGTCTTTTGGATAGGCTCTGCAGAAACGATTGTAAATAACTGGTTAAGGAAGTTAGATACGCCGCAAAGACCTGTCTTTGAATTTTCTTTACCAATATCAAGGAATGAAAGAACAATGTTGTTCCAAATAAGTTCCTCTGAATTGAATTTAGCATAACCTGTACCCTGAAGTGTACCGAGAACAGGCATAAGCTTATTAGCTATTGCATTAATGTTTTCCCAAAGAGTATTCTTTGTTGTGATAAGGCTGTTGCCGTTTCCATCACAAATACCGAGGAGAGCACCTACGCCCATAGCTCTTTCGCCCTTATTTACAGCCTTCTCCATTGCATGGTCGCCGCCGTAGTAGCAAACTACAGAATTAAGAAGGTCAAAGAGTGTTGTTTTAGAATCAACAGCTGCTGACTCTGTCTTCCAAGTATTGCCGTTTTCGTCCTCAAGAGGAACGTAAGCCTCAATTACATAAGCAACTGCGTCACGAGCCATTGGAAGAATTGTGCCTTCAAGTGTTGCATTGATTGTTCCGTCGCTGCCAATCTTTACAAGCTTTGAATAATCCTTGTTAGGCATTGAGTATGATAAATACTCCTTAAGGCATACATAAGCTACTGCTTCTGCATCCTTACATCCGTCCCAATCAGAAGGATGGATAATTTTCTCAAGCTTGCCTGAGCCAAGATTTACCTGACCGATACAAGCAACGAGCATAGGAATCATTGCTTCTTCAAGATTCTTCTCTGTAAGAGCAGCGCTGGCGCCGTTCTTTGCGTAGAAAGCTTTAAGAATGTTAGCGTCTGTAGCGTCTGCTGTGTACTGAACCATCTTGCAAGCGTTGCCAACAAGTGTTGAAACGATTGACTTAATTGCTGCTGCGTCAATAGTTGCAAAATCACCGGTTGTTGTCATTTCAGGACGTGTACCGATAACGTTGCCGCGCTGCGGGAACAAGTCCTTAACTGCTGCAACAAGTGCGTCATTAAAGCCTGCTACCATTGAGCTGTACTTTGAATAGCTTTCGCTAAAGAACTTATCGAGGTTTGGAGTACCTGTTTCTGCAAAGTAAAGATTGATAGGACCTGTTGTTACGTTAAAGCCGTAATCAGCAAGCGGGCTGTATCTTAACTTAGCGAAAAGTCTCGTTGCGTCGATATCTTTCCAAGAACCTGTTGAGTCCTCGGCAGCTGTACGATCATAAGTTACCGTCTTCTTAACATAAGCAAGGAAATCATCTGCTGTGTCAAACTTATAATCCTTATATACTGCATTTGCCCATTGATTGAGCTTAGCCGGTGTATAGTTTGCAGCAACATCATTATCATTCCACTCGCCCTTTTGGTCGAAGAAATAATAATAGTTGTTATCAAAGTTAGCGCCGTGACCCTTATCAAATCCATCATTTACGTGAAGGAGTTTGACTGTACCCTTGAGAACTGTATCCCAAGCAAGGTCAAGAGCTCTGTAACTGAAATCAAAAAGATTATCGGTTGCCTTAAGTGTTACCTTTGTGGTTGATTCTGTTGCATAACCGTTTTCGTCAGGAGCACCGTAAGCAAAGAGAAGAACGTTAAGAGGATTACCCTCATCATCTTTAAATTCATCTGAATATACAAGGTTAGGGTCATAACCAAGCTTTGCAGCTGCAGTAGCGTAGTCAGAACCGCTTGCCTTCATTTCAGCTTTAATCTTCAAATAACGTGTAGCCGATGTATCCTGAATTGCTGTTTGCGAATCAGCATCTGTGTATTCTTGATTATATGTAACAAGTACACTAATCTTATCAAGAAGCTCTGTTGTGAGTTTATTAATAAGCTGGTCATCATAAACCCATGTTGCAGTACCGTTCTTGAAATTATTAATTTCCTCTTCTGTATACCAATTAGTATATTGGAAAATAAGGTTTTGAGCAACATTGTATACTAAGTTAGTCTTATACTTCGTATCTGTAAAGCCCAAAAGATTACCTACAATCTTATATACGTCAAGGTTTGCAACGTTACCGAGAGTACCGAGAGTAAAGTTACCTCTAAGCACCTGGCCTAAAATATCAGAGCCGTTATAGTCGCAAGAAAGGTTTTGTAAAATACCGATTACGCTTCTTAAAATATCAGTTGAAGATGCAGTTTCTCTTGTAATATTCCAATCCTTAGTAGCAACAGCCTTAAAGTTAAGGTTGCCGGCATCACCGAGTAAGTTACCATATGAGTTAAGAAGATCAGCGACACCCCTAAGTGTATAGAAAAGTTCATCAACACTGTGAGTACGTACCGGAATGTCTTTTTTAACAAGACCAAAAGCATTAAGCTTAAGTGTACGGCTGTTGCTGTCCCATGTGATATACTGGGTAATACTTGAAGGAAGGTTTTCAAGAAGCTTATCAATCTGCGGACCGTATTGGGCAAGCATCAAATCAGCATAGTCAAGTAAAGCTGTAGCTACCTGTTCATCGGAAAGAATAGCCCACGCCAAATCGTTATATTCGATTGACTCGTCGGCATACGTCTTTTCACTGCTCATAGTATCAGCATAAGCAGTTAAAGCACCGGTAAAGCAGGAAGCTGCCATAAGCACTGCCATAAATAATGCCAGAAGCTTATGTGAAAACTTTTTTGCCTTCGTTTTCATTTTTTACCTCCATTAAATTTAAAATTAATTGAATAATAAAGTGTTAACATATTGCAGGGGAGCCTGTCACAATCTCTGACCATCAGGCAATCTGAATTAGACTGAAGGTCGGCAAAGCCAAACCGTTGCACCAAAAACTGCGCAATATGTGCTTTAAACACATTATAATTATTACATAAGGCAACAAAAAAGTCAATAAAGACAAACGACAAATGATATTTTTGTAACAATGTCCAAAAAAGCAAACTTATTTTTGACACCTTGCACAAATTATTAACTAAAAGTTTACAATTTGTTTATAATTTGACGCCAAAAAACGCTTGATTTTCCGCAAGTAAAGCTGTGATACTTTACACAAAATTTACATTTGTAAAGATGTTTGCCTTTACAAATCGAACAGAATTTTACCCGACTTTATATGGATTATATTACGTTTTACAGTCAATTTTCTGTCGAATTATGTTTGTTAGACTTTTTATGTTGTATTGTCTATTTTACAACTCTCTATCGTCAAAAATCAATGCTAAAATATGTGAAAATTCACAATAAATTCAAAATATGTTATAAAATTATTGACTTATAAGTTTTTATTTGTTATAAATATATTGTATTTGTTAATACGCGTGTGGATATCCTGCGCCTAAAAAGCAGTTTTTTGTGTAGAAACTGTGAACAAATACTGCTCGGCGCATTATCCAAAAAATGCGTTACCATACGACAAGTTCGTAAATCATATGTAAAGGAGAGAGAGATTTATATGAGAACGAGCAAAAAGATACTCAGCTTTTTCTTAGCTGTAGTAATGGTCGTGACCACATGCTCGGTTGGATTTACTGCGTTCGCCAAGAGTAATGACAACCCGCTTTGGAAAACGACAAGTGTTGACGCCGATTCGGCATTCGACACACTTAACAAATTGGCAGACCAGCTGCCTTCCCTTCTCATGGGCATTGAGGCAATAAGCAAGCCTGTTTATGAAAAGGGTGCTAAAAAGTTAGGTAAGACCGCAGCGGAACTTACCACCAAAGAAAAAGAGCAAATCGTAAGTGAAACAACACTTCAGGATTTACTCGGCGTATTGCAGCCGACTCTTATCGGCGCACTTGCAAAGACAAGCCAGTCAGACTTTGTAAAAAGTTATATTCAAACAGGTATGGGTAATCCTGAAGATTATAACTACTTAAGCGGTTCAACGGGCGCAATTGATTATTTTTCACTTACTGCCCTTTGCTTAAAGTACAAAGACAACAAAGACTTATCTAAAGACACGAGAAATCAGCTTGACGAATGGTTATACGGTAAAGAAAGCGAACGTACCGTTTCAGGCTACAATGCCGCAGGTCAAACTATCAAGTTCTCAACAAACAGCCTTTGGTATTTAGCCGACCTTTATGCTCAAAAGATAAAGGAAGGTACAGACAGTGATAAGGTAGAAGCAATTGCTAAGCGTTATACCGAAGCTGTAAAAAGCGGTGCTGTTGAAACAGTTAAGCTTAACGGCGAAGCTATCGGTGACACTTATGATACTGCCACACTTTACCAGTTGAAGAACTTTGATTTTAAGCTCACAGCTGATGAGCAAGCCGTTGTTAACAACTATATGGGCACACTTAACATTAAGTATGCAACATACGGTATCAACGTTAAGCTTAACGATTTGGCTGACGTTATTTACTACGACTTTGGTGTCGGTCAGAGCTTCATCTCAGCAAGCGAATTTATCAGATTGATAAGCGACGGCGGTGCAACATTTAACCAAACAGTTGACAGCACATCACTTTATCAGGTTCCTATGACATTTAACGGCTTCACAGTAAGCGACACTGAAAACAATGTTTATGACACTGTTAAGGAAATCGCAAGAAAAGCTGTTGCCGCTAAATTAGGAGTTGCCGAAGATGCTTCTTTCGAGACTCTTGCACAAAAAGAGGGCATGACAACAGATTACCAAATTGAGTCATATACCGAATATGTAGTAGGCAACACTATTATGACCGATTTGTGCAAAAAAGCACTTATGAACGGTAATGTCGACACAACCACTTCTCCGTATTACACTGATATACTTAAGGGTATGGTTGTACGTTTCGGTAATAACGGAAACGGCGTTGACCTCAACAAGCTTAATTCCGAAATCAATGCTAAGCTTCCAAAAGGATATGATGCAAATTGGCAAGAGGGTGACAGTTTCTTCATCAGCGATGACGAACTTACTCAGTTGCGTGCATTCTTCTCCAGCGTCGGCGGTGCAAACGCCACCACTAATGTTGTAACAAACTACTTTAGGGACGGCGAAGTTACCTTTAACGATAAATATGCCGACAAAAAGAACAAGACAGTCATTGTTCCTGCTTCACTTAAAGGCAGTTACACTTCAGAGTTTTGGTCTCTTATTGCAGCTAACCAAAAAAAGAATTCAACAAATTACAATAATTTGTTAGGTTCATTTGGCGGCTTTGCTAAAAACCTTTCACATATTGACAAAACAAAATACTTGCCTGTTAATTCACTTGTTGATGCTTCACGTTCAGACCCGGGTGTCGGCATTAACGCACTTAAGTCTGACTCTGTAACTAATTCAAATAATTACAGCAAGCCATTAATCAACGAATGGGTTGCAGCTTCTTACGACTACATTGTTACTAAGATTGCATCTGAATACCTCGGCGTTGATACAAACGACCTTGGCACAGATAACACTACTTATACATACAGCTATAAGTATTCTTTCAAATTCCTTCTTAACGTTCAACTCGTACTTGATGATATTGTAAAGAAAAAAGCTTCTCAAACTTCAGGTATCGTTCTTACCGACGCTCAAAAGGAAATTCTCAACGGTAAAAATGTTGACCTTACAGGTTCGGCAGGTACCGAGATTACAAACCTTATTCTCAACAACACAATCGGCGATATCGTTGACCCAAGTACAGATATCGGTAAAACGGTTGACGCTGTGCTTAAGTCACTTCTTAAGACCAACGTAAATCTTAAGGACGCTCTTACCGATGTTTGGAAGAATCTTGTTAACAACCCGATTAAGACAGTCGTAAACCTTCTTCCTTTACTTACAGTAGTAATTAACGAGCTTCTTGAGCCTATTCTTTTCTCTGAAATCGGCAATTCGCAAAGAAATAACCAAGAAGGCTTCCTCTATTCTGTTATTGACCTTATTGAGCCACTCAAAAATATGACTGCAGACACCGGCTCATATATCGGTATCAGTCAGCTTGCTTGGGACCTCAACGCTATGCTTCCTCAGCTTATGCATTGGCTCCAGAGAGATGGCAAGTTTGAGGAATTCGGCGGTACTTATTGGAACGGCGGTAATGAGAAAACAGGCTACATTTCAGAATCTTCTGACGACACCTTTGTAACCAAGAACTTCTCAGCCGGCGACATTATCGCAACTCCTGACTACGTACTTAAGTATGACAAGGTTGTAGACAGCTACGGCAAAGCAATCACATACACAAAGAACAGCGACGGTTCTTATACCTATTCTTATAATGGCGTAAGCGGTTCTCTTGCAGATGTACTTGCTAACGTTTCAAGCACTACTAAGTTTAACGTTAAATACACATATGAAGCGGGCGTACCTAAGATTACAGGTATTTACATTGCCGATAAGGCTCTCAAGTATGCTAAGCTCAGTGACCTTGAGGGTATCCTTAAGAAAGCAATCACAGCTTCGAACGGACAGGTTGGCGCAGGTCTTTATGAATTGGTAACAGAAATTGCTGGCCTCTTCACTACTGCAGTTGACACATACGTTAGCACTCCTAAGTACAGAGACCAGGTTAAGGGCCATGATGACGGAGGAAAAGTCATCAACTCAGGTCTTAACAACCTTATGGTTGCAATTCCTCAGCTCTTTGACATTATGGAAAACCTTGCAGCTGACAAATACGGCGTACGCAAGGACGCATGGACATATTGCTACAAGGGCAAGATTGTTACGGATTCAAACGGCGCAGTAAGCAACTCTAAGATGACAGAGTTCAAGGATTTTGCCGCTAATCCAAACCCAACAAAGATTTTTGACTGCTTTGTAGGTGTATTCGTAGAGGATTGGCTTGACGCTATTCTCGGTCTTGTAAACAACGTAATCAGCTCTAAGGGCAGTGAATTTGAAAAGAACCTTCCTATTATCACAGGTCTTCTCAATTCAGTAGGCGGTTTCACCGAAACAAGTGCTCTTACAGACCTTTTCAACAGTATCTTCCAGATTACACGTGACAGCAAGTACAGCTTCACATTTGAACCGCAATCAAGCGGATTTGTAGGTCTTGACAGAGATAACGCTTACTTCCTTATTACTAATGTAAGCAAGCTTGTTGACGTTGTTAAGGCACTTATCAATTCATTCAAGTCAAATAACAACAATAACAACAATAATAACAATAACAATAATTCTTCATCACCTGCCACTACACAGGCAGTTGCAACTCCTAACTCTTCAGTTGATATTTCAGCACATAAGAGCAGCGATATGAAGAACGTTGATAACACAATAGCTAAGCTTGATAAAACATTGTCATCTCTCCTTACGGATTCAAGCGTAAACGGCTATTCAATCAACAAGACAAGTAACATTATTGTCGGCGTAATTTCATTACTTTCAAATTACATTGGTGCAAATGCATCAAACGCAACAATTGATTTACTTAATACCTATTTATATTATCTTAATGGCGAGGATGCACGTACTCCTGATTCAAATGGTAACGTTAATCCTAAGGATATCTACACAAACGAAGGTCTTACAACAGTAGTAGTAAGAACCTATGCTCTCGTCGAAACACTTGTTGCAGGACTTACTGACAAGTATGCATACTCTTATACATATAATAATGGTACTGCCGACGTGACAGCAAAATACAATCTTATCAGTGAAGCAGTCAACGGACTTATTTCTCCTGACTCATTATCTGTAAGAATTAAGGACACAGGCATTAAGAACGCAAGCAAGAAGCTTTCTAAGCTTGACAGTTGGAGTGACGCAGTTAATGACAACGGTACTCTTAACGTAAGCATTAATTGGGGCATCACAGCAGGCAACAGAGATGAATTTATGACAGGTCTTTCAACCTCACTCAGACTTCTCACCTCTATCCTCGGCGTAGTTCTTATTGATACAGGCATTTATGAAAATGCTCTCTACCCTGTTCTTAATACAATAGCTCAAAAGACAGGCATCACAGTTGATACTCCTACTAAGTTTGCAGATAAGAGCAATCCATATCGTGACGAAGTATTCACAGGTATTGTTAATCCAATAGTTTCACTTCTTGACAAGTTCCTTGAAAAGCCTGCAACAACATTGCTCAATCTTGTGTCGGCTATCGGCGTTGTATTAGACGATACAACAACTCCTACACTTGCTTCTGTTGTTTCAAGCGCAGTTAAGGCTATTGCAAACGAGCTCAACGGCGCAGCCAACATTCTTAAGATTAAGAGTGATAAGCTTGGTGCCGCATCACCGTCACTTGCAGCGCTCCTTGAAGGTATCGTTACTAAGACGTTCGGTGATTTAATCACAGTTAACGACAAGCAAGAGCTTGGACTTAAGGTTAAGGGCTATGCTCTTTCAGGCAACAACATTATTCCTATTATTAATACCCTTCTTGCAAAGACAGGTATTAAACTTAACAACATTAATTGGAACAAGCTTGGCAAGACAACAACTCCTGCTCAAACACTTGTATACGTACTCGATTATGTTGTTGAATTTGTAAAGACAAATAATAACCTTTCCACAATCATCGGTTTGATTATGGGCAACAACAAGGTAAGCTCAGGCGTTAAGAAGCTCATCAAGTATATCGAAACAGGTAAGCTTGACGGTATGGGACTTCTTAAGATTGTAGGCAAGCTTCTCGACTTCACACAGTCACCTACAGAAGTTTATTGGGCTTACAGCAAATACAAGGGAACTTCATTAAAGTTCAAGTACCCTGACGGTATTTCTTCTTATGATGCTGAATCTGCTATCACCCAGCTTGACAGTGCAGTTGACGCAGTTATGGCTCTTCTCACTAACTTTGGCGTAGTTGACGCATCAAATCTTAAGGGTGTTGTAAGCGGTTTGGTATTTACAAACGCTAACCTCACTTCACTTGCTAAGGCACTTTACGGTGCACTTGACAAAAAGAATATTTCACCTTATCTCAATATGGCAGGCATTACTGTTTCACCTAAGGGCGTTGCAGGCTTACTTATGGATAAGAGCTATGGTAAAACTTATTCTTCAGCAGCTAAAACCCTCAAGAAGGTTAAGAGCTGGAAGAAGGTTAAAACAATCAACTGGGGCTTCAAGGATGGCTCCGCAAAGGCTGAGCAGGGCTTCGTACATGCACTCGTTGCAATTCTTCGTCCTCTCAACAGTGTTCTTAACGTATTCCTTAATGAAGGAAAGATTGACCTTAGCAATATCACAATTGCAAAGGCTTCAACATCTCTTGATATTAAGGGAAGCGACGGCAAGGTAGCAAGCAAGATTGCTCTTACCTATGAGCTTAAGAAAGGTGTTCTTACTCTTACAGCTAAGGATTCAATGAATGCTGACTCTAAGCTTTCAACAATTAAGCTTGACCTTAACGCACTCAATGTCGGCGTAAACGGCATTAACGGCTATGAAGGTGCAATCATTCCTCTTCTTGATGTTCTTCAGGTAAGCAACAGCAAGATTAAGACATTTGCACAGTATCAGAAGGATTGCAAGAAGGCTAAGGATAACGTACTTCTTGATGTTCTTAATCCTCTTATGAGCTTTGTTGACCAAGTTCTCGACAAGCCATTTGAAACAATTACATCAGTTCTTCCTAACCTTGCATACTTCATTGATAACAACGGTATCGGCCAGCTTCTTGATAATCTCCTTGCTCCGATTACAAACATTGTTAAAACTGCTAAGTCAGCAGGTTTAGACGTTGATAAGATTATTTCAGCGGTACTTGGCAAGGACCTCGGCAAGTATTTAACAAGCTTGCTTAAGGTTAGGGGCGTTAAGCTTAACATTAAGCTTGCAGACCTCAAGTCTTGCAACATTCAGGACATCGTTGTTCCGCTTATTAACAGCTTACTTAAGAAAACAGGCATCAAGCTTCCTGATTTCAAGTGGTCAACAATCGCTGCTCACGGCAAGGTTGTAACCTCTAAGTCGCATGCTAAGAATGCCGAAGGCAAGTTCACTAATAAGGAAGTAATTGCTGACAAGGGCGAGGTTCTCGTTGCAGTTCTCCGCTATGTGGCAGACACTCTTATTAAGAACGCTAAACCAATCAAATCACTTGTTTCTTCAATTGGTGCTATTAAGAAGAACAGTATGCTCAAGTCAATCATCTCAAGTGTATTCACTACAATCAGCATGGCTGAAAAAGATGATATCGTTCGTGCAGTATTCTACTTCTTAACAGGCGAACCTACTAATGCATTCTGGGATTACACCGCATATAAGACAGGCTCATTCGACTTCTCATATCCTAAGGGCGTAGACGTTGACTTCCTTAAGAATCTTCCTCCTATGCTTGACGGTCTTGTTGGCAGTTTAATTAAAGGCGGTCTTAACAACTTAATCAGCGGCCTCCTCTTCAAGGATGACATTGTTAACTCACTTCTCACCGGTCTTTACGGTGCAGTTGAAAAGGTTAAGGTTGGCGACGGCTCACTCGTTTCCCTCCTTGCACAAACAGGTATCGACTTCTCAACAAGTAATGTTGCTAAGCTCCTTACAGACGAAACTTACGGCAAAACTTATTCAGCTAATGCAAGCGTAATCGCTAAGGCTGGTTCTTGGTCAAAGGTTAATACATCAGCTCTTAAGTGGGGCGTTAAGGACAGAGATACATTCTTCCATGCACTCGTTGCAGTTCTTCGTCCTGTATTCGGCGTACTTGATGTACTTCTTAATGACGCATATCTCGGTCTTTTCGATATCGTAAGAATCCCTGGTTCTAACGGTTATACATCATCAATCGTTCCTCTTATGGAAGCATTCTCAATGTATAACGTTAAGACTCAGTATCAGTACAGAGAAGATATGAAGAAAGCTTATGATAATGTTCTTCTTGACATTATCAATCCTATCTGGGATAAGGTTGAGGATATTCTCAATGCTCCTCTCGAAACATTATTTGAAATGCTTCCAAACCTTGCACTCTTCATCGGTAATAACGGACTTTGCCAGATTCTTGACAATCTCCTCACTCCTATCTCTGCACTTATAGACGCTGTCAAGCCTGTAGTTGACCTCAACACTCTCTTACCTGCCCTTCTTAAGGCACTTAAGGTTGACCTTAACTCTCTCCTCGGCAAGATTGGCGTATCAAACTTCAAGCTTGATATCTATGATATTAACGCAACACTTAAGCCGCTCCTCGGCGCTGACGCTATCGTTCCTCTTCTTAATAACATTCTTGGAATGATTAAGATTAAGGGCACACCGCTTGGAATTAAGCTTAACGACATTAATTGGTTACAGCTTGCAAGCCACGGTAAGGTAATTACCGACGCATCACAGGCTGCTACCTACGGCACAAGAATTTACGTTAAGGGTAACTCTTCAGAAACTCTCATCGCAGTTCTTAGCTACTTAATCGAAACTGTAAACGCAGGCGACAACTTCAAGAAGATCAGTTCACTTGTAACCGGTCTTGTTGGCGGCAACGAAACAGTTTCAGGTGTTGTAGACCAGGTACTTCCTGTTCTTAAGGGTGATACCGATACGGTTATTGCTTCACTTGTTGATTTACTTCAGACAATGGCATAAACCTAAATCTGCAAACCGAATAAAAAATAAAAACGGGCAACTCTTCGGAGTTGTCCGTTTTGCTTTATCTTAAATATCATTTTTTCCGTTTTTGTAATAAAATTCTTGTATTACAATATAAAATAAGATATAATAAATACGAATTATATCTTTTACTTGGTGGTGATGTTATGTTTCTCGGCAAAACAGCCCAAGGAAGAGTTGTTAAAACTATTAATTCTGTCGATGAGAACGGTTATGTATATCCATTAAACTTAGTTCAAATCAAGGGATACAAAAACCGTTACGCTTTTGTTATGGGAGTGACTCACACGGTTTGCAATTTCGACGGACGAATTATAGCGGCACTCGTTCCTAAAGACCCGGAGAACACGGATTTAAAAACTATTTGGATTATGGCGTCAAGAAGTTCACGCTACATTAATCAAGACATTTATCAATACATTGATGTTAAAAAAGATTTTCCCGAATATGAACTTGTCTGCTACTACGAATCAAGCGCAGGCGCAGTAGTATACAGGAGTATTAAAGGCAAGCTTCGCTTTTTGCTTATAAAAAATAAGCGCTCAGCGAATTGGGGCTTTCCGAAAGGTCACCTCGAAATGGGTGAAACAAAATACGACGCAGCAAGAAGAGAAGTTCTTGAAGAAACAGGGCTTCACATTAAAATTCATCTCGGCTACGAGGGTATATCAAAATATACGCTTCGCAATAATGTTGACAAAAAAGTTTCTATATTCGTTGCAACAACAGACGATTTAAAAACAACAATGCAAGAGGAGGAAATTGACGATTACAGATGGCTTGCGTATGACCAGGCTATGGGCCACCTCTCATTTGAAAATGATAAAAAAATACTGAGGGAAGCCGTTGATTTTCTCATTAAGCAAAAGCTTATTGTAAATAAAAACACTCCCACTGCGCAAGCTATTGACAGAGAAATTGAACTTAAAGAGCAAGAGCGCAAGGAAAGAATAGCCGAATACAGGCGCCAAAAATGGATTGAACAGCAAAATAAACTCAGGGCTCAGCGCTATTATGAAAAGCACAAAGAGGAAATTGTGCGCCAAAAAATAATAAAAAAGAGAAAAAGAAATCAGGAAAAAAAGCGACTTCAAAATGCGGCAAACAATAACGTTAATGCTCAAACCAAAAATAATGAGTCGCAATCAAATGCAGATAAAAAGCAAAATGCAACAACCGACAAAAAGGAGAACTGATATATGGTACAAGAATTTTGCAGAAACTTACAAGAGTTTTTAACAGCGCACGGAATACCCGATTGGCTTGTTGTGTTTATTATTTCAGTCTGCCCTATCTTGGAATGCAGGCTCGGAATGTTTACAGCCATTGTGCTTTTGCAAATGAATCCTTTTGTGGGATTTATTATCAGCTTTTTAGGTAACATTTTACCTATACCGTTCATACTTTTATTAATCAATTGGATTTTCGATTTATTAAAAAAAGTTCCCGGAATAAACAAGTTTGTTTATTGGCTTGAGGACAAAACGCTTAAAAAGCGAGATAAAATTGATAAATACGGAATTTGGGGGCTTTTGATTTTCGTTGCCATACCGCTTCCGGGTACAGGTGGCTGGACAGGTGCACTTCTTGCATCTCTTCTCCATCTTGATAAGAAAAAGAGCTTTTTTGTGATTTCGCTCGGTGTGTTTATTGCCGGACTTATTATGACTGTTTTAAGTCTTGTTGTCGGCAACGCAGTTTTCAACTGATATGGATAAGGAATATGAGGTTTTAATTGACATTTGCCGCCACTATTTAAACGGCGACAAATTTATTTTCGATACAGACGTTAATTATAAAAAATTGTTTTTATATGCAAAGGGGCATAACCTTTTAGGTGTATTGCACTGTGCAGTTTTAAATGCAAAGAATAAAAGCGATTTGCCCGAAAACTTCTTAAATGCGCTTGAAAATAAATTTTTTGATTTAATTTTCCTTTCAAACGCTCAGATTAATATGCTGGAAGAGGTTAAAACGCTTTTTGCGTCGGCTCAGTGCCCGTATATCACGTTTAAAGGCGCAATACTTAGAGAATACTACCCCGTGCCTGAAAGTCGTACTATGGGCGATATAGACGTTCTAATCAAGGCTGAGGACAGGGACAAGATTAAAAAATTGCTTATATCTAACGGTTTTGACTGTGTTAAGGAAAACGGGCCGGTTTATAACTATGTCAAAAACGGTGTTCTGCTTGAGGTGCACACAAAGCTTATAAGCTGTTATGATACCGAGCCGTTTTGCAGCGCTTTTGATTATGCAGAATTTGACGGCTTTGACGGAAAATTTGACGACAGCTTTCATTTTGCATATTTGATTGCTCACATGGCGCACCATTTCAAATTCTACGGAGCAGGAATTAAGCTTATTCTTGATTTAGCCGTAATGCTAAGAACTGCAAATATTGATATTCAAAAGGTGTTTGAATATTTAAGCGCAGTTGAACTTGAAAAATTCGGTAAAACCGTTTTGACCGTTTGCCACAACTTTTTCGGCGAAGGTTATGATTACGCAATTGATACGAAAAATGTTGAAAAATACCTTTGCGACTGCGGTGCATTCGGCAATGAGAATGAAAACAAGGGCGTTACCGTTGCAAGGAGAGAGCTTGAAGAAGGGAAAAAATATTCGCCCTTTATGGCGAAACTCAGGCTTCTCTTTCCGCCTTACAAAAAGCTTAAAGAAATTGATTATATCAAATTTATCGACGGAAGACCTTGGCTTATTTTATATGCTTGGATTTATCGAATAATTTACAATTTTAAAAACAGAAAAGAATTTACGTTAAATGCAGTAAATTCACTTGATGATGAAAATACGCAGGCTTTGGCTCAAAAGGAGTTGGAGCTTTTTAAGGAGATTGGTTTATAATGAAATATCTTGCTATAATTTTAGTTGCCGTTTTGGCAATATTGATTGTTGTGTTCATTTCTTGGTTTTTAAATATGAAAGCAAACGGCAAATGTCCGCTTTGCGCCTTGAAAAAAATATTTATCCCGACTAAGCTTACAATTGATATAAGCGAGGACGAAGAATATTCTGAAAATAAGGTTGCTCAAACTCCGCCTATGGGCTGGTCAAGCTGGAATACCTTTAGAAACAATATTGACCAGGATATTATTATGCAAACTGCCCACGCTATGAAAGACAGCGGGCTTGCAAATGCAGGATATGAATTTATTAACCTTGACGATTGCTGGCAAAGCTCCCTTCGTGACAGTGACGGAAAGCTTCAGGGCGACCTCGGCACATTCAGCCGTGGTATCCCTAAGCTTATTAAGGATATTAACGCACTCGGCTTAAAGGTTGGTCTTTATTCTTCTAACGGTACTCTCACCTGTGAGGACCTCCCTGCCTCTCTCGGCAACGAAAGGCTTGACGCTAAAACAATTGCGTCTTGGGGCTGTGAATTTTTTAAATACGATTTTTGCCATCATAACAGAATCAGTGGTGACTGCCCTGCAATTGAGCATATTGTAATTACCAAGCCAAAAAGCGCTTTTGAAATTGTAGTAAGGGTAGGGAGAAAGAAAAACACTCTGGTCGAATGTTGCTAATGGTATCACACATGAGCACTATCGCCGGGTGCTGCGCCATCTGCACGAGAATACGCTCTCCGCATCTGATCTGAGCCGCATTCAGAGCGCATTGAC
>ENA-OOYM01000026-OOYM01000026.1-human-gut-metagenome-genome-assembly--contig:-NODE-26-length-32803-cov-4.441859_pt1 | contig 32803 bp, 32 predicted proteins | sample MGYA00241702_ERZ501376 | MGnify/ENA primary metagenome ERZ501376 (study PRJEB25962, sample SAMEA2042840) | human gut metagenome | biome: human gut; feature: human-associated habitat; material: faeces... | reverse complement strand
ACCGGATGATTTGTGTTGATTGCCGACATCTCGACAGCTATGCTCTCTGTCAGCTTCTGCGTAAATGAAAGTGCCTCATCTGTGTGTCCATTCTTTATCAATGTCTGGATCGTGGAAAGCTGATTTTTATAATCGTGCATTTTTCTTCGCTGACGCTCATAGATTTCTTCCCGGTCCTGATAATCTGCAATACGATTTTTCTGATTTTGTTCCGTAAGTACCGCAATTTTTATTCTCTCTTCTTTTTCAATGGTATTCTGCATGAACTCCATAAGGATAAGGTTAATCGCAACCAGTCCCACCGAAAGAAATAAAAATACATTCTGCATATCATCGTTTTCTGAATAAAACATAAGAATGAAACCGACCACCGTAAATACAGGAACACAGAAAAACTGTAACCATTCTTTTCCTGTAATCAGACCGCAGCTTTTTCTTGTCTTGCTAAATCTTCTGATAAACAACATCAGAATGATAAAAACCGTCTTTGATATCAGTGCCTGTAAAAACCATTTTTCTTGGATTGAACCTCCTCTTCCCAGCAAAACAGTCACATAATCAATCAATACAAGCATTGTATAGTTGATGATTGAAAACAAAAAACTCTGCCGGAAGGAAACTTCATAATAAGCCAGATTCAGGAAAGACATAACCAGTATAATCGGGATACATTTTAACATTCCGATCCATGCCCCTGTGACTGCTACCAGATAAAGCACTCCGCAATAAACAAAAAATCTATATCTGTTCCTATATCCGCCATCTCTTTTTTCCATAAAAGTATCAAAAAAGTATAGCGTTCCTTTTACTTCCAGCATTTCCGCAATAAATGCCAATACCCAGAATGTCATGTTATTCTTCTCCCTTATACAGCATATATTCCCTCTTTACCTGTGCATATCGTGCCTTGGGAACTGGAATCTTTTTTCCCGTGGTAAGTGTCATCACATAACCGCTGATTTTTGTGATGTACCTCATATTTACAAGAAAACTTAGATGTGCCCGCACGAATCCCATATCCTTGAATTCATTTTCCAGTTCATCCAGTTTTTTATAAATCTGAAACGTACCTTTTTCAGTATAAAATACATTTTTGTGAAGTTCTGTTTCTATATAAATGATGTCATCTGCATAGAGTTTTATCGTTCCCTCCACAAAACGAAATTCGAGAATCCTACGGTTTTTATTAATTTCTGCTATCAAATCATCCATACATTCTTCTATAGTATCTGCAAGGTTATCTTTCAGCAGAAAACGGCTTGCTTTCACCTTATATCCATCCAGTGCGTAATTCATGTATGCCGTCACCAGCACAACTGGAAGTTTTGGATATTTTTCTTTAATCCTCATAGCTGTTTTCAGCCCATCCATCCCCTGCATATTGATGTCCAGAAATAATATCTGACACGCTTCCAAAGCTGATTGTTCTTCGCATAACTGTTCTCCAGAATCATATTCTGTAATAGCAAACTCATAATTCTTTTTTTCACCATAGTCTGACAGCAAATCTGACAGATTTTTTCTGTCATCTATCCTGTCATCACAAATAATAATGTTCATATTTTTCATTCCTGTCTTTGATTTCTCTCATACCTGTAAACCATACAAGTCTCACCTAGCACTCTTTATTATATCAAACAAATCTTTCACTCGATCATTCTCTGCATCAAATGACTATTTTGCGCATAGAACGACTATCTCCTATAGAAACGCAGAAGCACTGTATCTCAAACTCTTTGAAATACAATGCTTCCCTGCATTTTCTATATCGTCATGTTGATATTATTACTTTACTATCCTGCACACTCTCTGGGAGTGACTGTATCTATCAAAAAAGAAGCCAGCAGTTTATTCACGCACTACTGACTTCCTATATTATTCATTTTATTTACTTCGCTGCGTCTCAGACAAGTTTTCCATCTTTAAACACAATCTCTTGCCCTCCAGGTATCCGTCCTCTCTCTTATCTGCACCGATTACCTTTGCGATGGACTGCGCCACCGAAGGTTTCTCGGCAATTACTAATTTTATATTTTTTTCACTCAAATTTTGTTTCCTTCTTTCATTTTTTATTTGCTTTTTGATAGCATAAATGCTATCATGTATATAGAATAAATATTTCCACTTGGAGAACATATACTAATGTACAACATTGAATTTTACGAAGATTCCAATGGCAGATCAGAGCTTTGGGAATTTCTTGAATCTCTTCGAGTCAAAGCAGCTACAAACAAAGATGCCCGTATTCAATACAAGCAGATAAGTTTGTACATCCAGCTCCTCGAAGATAATGGTACACGGCTTAATGAAAATATCACAAAACACCTTGATGATGATATCTGGGAGCTTCGCCCAGGCAATAACCGTGTTTTATATTTTTATTTCAAAAATGATACCTTTGTGCTTTTGCATCAATTCCGCAAGAAAACTCAAAAAACTCCCAAGCGCGAAATTGAACGGGCAAAGGCTGAACGTGATGATTACCTTGCCCGAAAGGAGGCTGAATGATTATGAAAACCTGGAATGACTATAAGGAACATGTAAGAACCGTTGATCCAGAAATTGGAAAAGACATCGATGAAGTTGAAAATATTTCCTCCATCGTAAGTGCCATGGTGGAACAGCGTACTTCTCTTGGACTTAGCCAGAGAGAGCTTGCTGCTATGTGTGGTATTCCACAATCATCCGTAGCACGGATCGAATCCTGCAAAACAACCCCGAATCTCGGAACACTGCTTAATATTTTTCAGCATCTCGGTTTACAGCTTACAGTAAGACCTACAAAACCTACCGTTTAAAATCAAGGAGAATCTCTGCGAAGAGGTTCTCCTTATCGGAATCTCACCGAATCATGCCTAACGGCTCGTGGGCTATACCACCAGTAGGGAATCTGACCCTGCCCTGAAGATTTATATTCACTTTTCTTACGTAGCTGTGTTGTAGCACAAGCATTCATGTAATGCAACAGACAATTTCGTTGCTGTATGGCTACATAAAATGAATTTTAAACAATAAAAACAAGACCTCCCATTACACTTTTCAGTATCTGAGAGGTCTGTATTTATAAAAAGTTTAATCGACTGACAGTCCAATTTCATTTAACGCCAAAATGTTTTCTTTTACACATAGAATTTTTTTATTTGCTGTATATTCTCGCCTCATATGGTTGCAACCATTCGGACTCCGTTTCATGATAATTGCACAATTCACATTTTTGATCAATTTTTTGAAACATCAGCTTTTCATTTGTAAAATTCACGATCACCAATAAACCTTTGCCGTTTACTTCTCTTTCATATGCAAATAATCCCGGATATTCTTCGTACATCGGGCGAAACTCCGCCTGTCTCACAATATCTGCATGGTCATGGTAACACTGAATCAAACGCTTATAATAATTGTACAATGAATCCGGATCATTCACCTCACTCTGTACATTGATTGTTCTATAATTATCATTGCATTTAATCCATGGCTTTCCACACGTGAATCCTCCATTTTCCGAGTCATCCCACTGCATCGGCGTTCTTGCATTATCTCTTCCTAACTCTGAAAAATATGCAAGTACTTCCTCCGGATCCTTGCCCTGTCCGACCGCTTCCTCATAGGTTCTTTTCGCCCTTATATCATCCATATCATTAATATTCTTCCACTTAACATTGGTCATACCAATTTCCTGTCCCTGATATATAAAAGGCGTTCCATATAAAAAGAAATAGATACTCGCCAGTGCCGATGCACTATAGAAACTAATATTTTCTCTTTCCAGAAATTTGTTCAGGCATCTGGACTGATCATGATTTTCTAAAAAGATAGCACTCCAACCGATTCCGCTATTATGCGCTACATGTGTAAACATTTTTTTCTTCCACCGTTCTACCGCATGAATGCTTGATTTATCATTTTCCCCTTCCATATTTTCCCATCCAAAATCGAAAATCATGGAAAAGTAACCATTCTTTCCGGCATACCGTTCAAAAGCAGCATCGTCAACCCCCGGTGCTTCGGCAACTGTCATACAGTTATATTTATCAAAGCACTGTTCTTTCATCTCATCAAGGAATGTTCCGATTCCCTTATAATCCGTAAGATTTTCAACCGGATATCGTTCCCCATCATTCGTAGGACGGCTGGCAAAACTTAAGTCTTTTTTGATAAAGGTAATTGCATCGATACGAAAACCGGCGATTCCTTTTTCCAACCACCAGTTTATCATCTCATAAATTTTTTGACGCAGCTCTTTGCATTCCCAGTTCAGATCCGGCTGTTCCTTCGCAAACGTATGATAATACCATCTGCCATCTGGTAATCTCGACCATACGGATCCGCCAAAATTGGATCGCCAATTATTCGGTTCTTTATCATTCTCCGTTGTTCGGAAGTAAAAATAAGACGCTTCCTCACAATTAGGATCCTTCATTGCCTTCTGGAACCATTCATGCTGATCCGAGCAATGATTGACCACCAGATCCAATATGATTTTAATCTTTCTTTTTTGAGCCTCCTCTATTAAATGCTCCATATCCTCGTTTGTTCCAAAGATTGGATTTACCTTGTAATAATCCGATATATCATATCCATTATCCACAAGTGGAGAAGCGTACATCGGGCATATCCATAATACATCTACGCCTAGATTTTGGAGATAATCAAGCTTCCGGATAATTCCGTTAAAATCTCCGATTCCATCTCCGTTGCTATCCATAAAACTTTGCGGATAAATCTGATACACTACGGACTCTTTCCACCAATTGTTTTTCATTCACAAATTCCTCACCTTACTTTATTGCCCCTTCTGTAATACCTTTTACAATGTATTTTTGACTAAACAAATAAAAGATAATAATAGGAGCCATGCACATAACCAATCCGGCCGAAGCCAAATCCCAACGTTTTGCAAATTGTCCAAAGAACAGATATGTTTTTAAAGGCAACGTCTGTAAGCCCTGTTTATTAATAATCAGCGATGGTAATAAGAAGTCATTCCATGTTCCCATAACATTAATAACTGCAACCGTGACTATAATCGTTCTCATCAAAGGAAGCACGATCGAAATAAACAGACGTATGGAACCACACCCGTCAATTGTAGCGGCTTCCTCCAATTCCTCCGGAATATTTTTTATGAACCCATGAAACATTATGATTGCCATACTTGTTTGAAAGCCCATATACATAAAGATCAAGCCACCACGAGACAGCAAACCGATTTTGCTTGCAAATCCAACCAATGGAAGCATGACACACTGAAATGGAATCAACATAGAACCGGCAAATATCAAAAAAATAATCTTACTTGCTTTGGTTTTATAACGTACAAGTACCCAAGCCGCCATAGCCGATATCAACAGCACCAGAACCGCTGTCACTACCGTGATAAGCAGCGAATTCATAAAAGATCTTATGTAATCCAGTTCTTGAAACGCATTCTTATAGTTTTCAAGTGTGAATGTTCCTTTCGCCGGAAATCCCAACACATCTGTAAAAATCCCCTTGGTCGTCTTAAACGAATTCATAATCAAAATATAAATCGGAAACAAAAAAATGCATCCAAGAATAAGTCCTGTTACTCCATAAGCGATTTTTTTCTTCATTACATTTCAACCTCCTTGCGCTTTGTTATAACCAACTGCGTAACTCCGATTCCTGCCACAATAATCAGAAAAACGATTGCCTTTGCCTGTGCAAAACCAAATTCATTTGCTCCAAAGGCAGAATTGTAAATGTTTAACGCAATCATTTCTGTTGATTTGTATGGTCCACCTTGTGTCAAAGCTAAATTTTGATCAAACATTTTAAATGAACTCGAAATAGATAAGAATAATCCGATCGTAAACGCAGGCATCATCAACGGAAGGATGATATATCTCATGAGCTGCCATGAGTTTGCTCCATCAATTCTTGCTGCCTCCTTAACCGATTCCGGTATCTGCTGAATCTGCGCAATATATACGATCATCATATATCCCGACATCTGCCACACAGTCAAAATCAACAATCCTATAAATCCGGTTTCCGGATTCGACAGCCATCCGCTAAAGGCTGCAATTCCTGTCTTTTTTGAAAAAGCTTCAAAAATCGATATAAAAATAAACTGCCAAGTAAATCCAAGCAATAATCCGCCTATCATATTTGGCATAAAGAAAATTCCACGTAACAGCGTTGCGCCTCTAAATTTCTGTGTCACTAACAACGCCAGAGCAAAGCCAACAAGGTTTACCAATACAACTGCGCACACCGAAAAAAGCGCAGTAAATAAAAAAGCATGTACAAATGAGTCATCTCTCGTAAAAATGTCAATAAAATTTTGAAAACCTACAAACTTAATGTCCGAGCCTACAATTCCATTCCAGTTTGTAAGGGAATAGAAAAATCCAATACATGTAGGTATGATTACAACAATACAAAATGCAATTAATGACGGTGCCAAAAAGCCCCAAAACCGTAATTTACTTTTTCTCATACTTCTTCTATCCGTCCTTTCCAAACAAAGGATTTTACCCTTATTTGAATTTCCGGGATAGAAGCTCTATCCCGGAACCCTCTTTAACTCTTACTAGTTGTTCTGTTGTTTTCTTAACTCACTCCACTGCTCGATACAGGTCTTTGTAACCTCATCCCAATCAGCTTCTCCGGCAAGATATTTCTGTACTTCTACACCAGCCACCTGCTGACCCCATGTATTTGGAGCTCCACTGTATACCCATCCGTTCATGGTATTTCCGGAATTATTTGCATCCATAATTCTCTGTGAAAGTGGATCGGATGCTTTTATTCCATCAAAATTATCATATGGAGGAATAAACTTACAATCATTCACAACAATTTTCTGTGCTTCCGAATCGGTGAACATCCAATTGATGAAGTCTTTTGCAGCAGCTTTCTGCGCATCGGTTGCCTTGCTATGAATTGCCCAATATCCTGATACACCTACAAAATACTTGCCATCTGAATATCCCGGAACAGAATATGGTAACATATCCAATTTTTGAAGGACTGCCGGATCTGTTGTCTCTACTGCTGGAGCTACCCAGTTTCCCTGCTTGATACATGCAACACGTTCAATGGCAAGTCCACCCTCTAATGATGTTGTGTAGTCTACAGAATTAAGATTTGCCGTATTGTTGGCATTGGTTGTATAACTGGCCTGAAAATCAACCATTTTCTTATAGTCTTCAAAGCCGGTTCCCGGAAGCGAATCTGCCGCATATGCTTCATTCGGAGTCTTAAAGTCATGTGTTAAAGCAACATTAGCGTCATGGTCTCCTGCAATCCATAACTCCTTTGTCGGGTATTCCATAACAGCTTCCAGATTCGGATATTTATCCTTCATCTCACCATTATCGATTTTCTCTTTCAAAGTATCAAAACCGGCCTTCATGCCTTCGAAATTCATCATAGAATCTACAGAAACTCCAGCATCCTCAAACATCTGCTTATTAATAACGAATCCATAACCTTCCATGTATAACGGAATGGCATATACTTTTCCGTCTTTTGTAAAAGTATCCGTTGTTCCTTCTAATGCGTGCTGCATAATATCCAGATCAGAAACATCTTCAATAACATCTCCGTAATCTTTCATGTCCGAAAAACCACCTACAGAAAAGATTGTTGGTGGATCCGACTGCATCTTTGCTTTCATTGATGCGCCAAAATCATTTCCTGTGACAGCTTCAAGATTAATTTCTACATTTGGATGATCCTTTTCATATGCTGCAATTAATTTCTTGTATCCTTCATTTGCCTCAATCTTACTCTGGAAAATTGTAATCTTTACATTTTTTCCACTGTTTGCTCCTGTCGAGGTATCTGCAGAATTTCCGCATCCCACAAATAATCCCCCAAGCATTAGCACTGTCATTCCAACTGCTACTAACTTCTTTGCTTTCATATATATTCCTCCTTTTTGTGAAACTGTTCCATATTTGATTAAAAAAAATTTTTCATCTATGGATGCCTCGTTTTGTGCCACGGAACTGTCCACATCATTTGTGGAACTGTTCCATATCTGTAATATACACTATGCGTAACTATATTGCAACATAAAAATGCAGTTTATTCACAGATTCGTTACTATATCCAAAAATCATCTTGATTTTTTATTAAAAATCACTAGAAAAAGGAGACTATGAAGAAAAGTCTGTAAATAATAATCTTCTATGATAATGATTGAGCTGGAAGCCTCTTCTTGCCATAATAAAAGGCCTCCTATGATTTATATTTTACCATAGAAGACCTTGCTGTTATTAGCTATTTACAGAAAAAGTTTCACACACTCCTTTGTGCCAATGCTCTCCATTCTACAAAGTATCGCCCTTTTTATATTTTACAGGAACCAATACTTCCCTTTTCTTAAGTGGTTGATCATTGATCAGTTTAATAAGCATATTCACACTTTCCTTTGCAACCTTCTTCGCATCCTGTACAATTGAATCAATCGAATGGTAATTGAAGTCCGTGACATAAGTTCCATCATAAGCCAATATTTTTTTGTTTTTTTCTGTCTTGAGGAAGGCGGCTGCACACAAGTCCAAAGCCATAATTCCATCAACGTCCGGATATTGATCCAACAATGTTCTGGTACGTTTCATACACAATTGATAGTTTATAACTTCCTCCCATTGAAAAGATTCAATGATAACCTCCCTATTATGCTTCTCCATCACATCGATAAGGGCTCTCGCGCTATCGGCAGAGGCAAGTTCCATCCTGGTCGGATCACTAAAGCACATCACTTTTTTACAGCCTTTTTCCAAAAACAATTCGCCCGCTAAAATTCCTCCCTGATGATGATCCGATGTCACCAGCGGGATTCCCGGTATAATCCGATCCAGTGAGATAATTGGTTTCTCAATATTCATATAATATTCATCAGAAAGAAACGCAGATCCTACAATCAGTCCATCGAACAGATTACGTTCCAATGTATCAAGATATTCTCTTTCCTTGTCCTGATTTCCTCTGGTATTACAAATAACCACATTATATCCGTATTGATCTAATTCTGCCTCAAGATAATTCCAAAGAGTTGAAAAATACGGATGGATAATATCCGGTGTCATAACACCGATAATACCCGTTCTTTTCTTATACAGATTTCTGATCCACTGATTAGGAATATAATCTAGCTCCTCTACCGCCTTCTTAATTTTGTTTTTGCTTTTCTCTGATACATATCCGCTACCATTTAACGCTCTGGATACCGTGCTGGGTGCTACATGTGCCAGCTTTGCAACTTCTCGAATGCTTGCCATAATCTCTTCTCCTCACTTGTGTAATTGCAAACGAATTGCCCTTATATTCCCCTTTATCCTCTTAATTAAATCCGACAACCTTCTGCGACAATCGATAAGTCGCAACCGAAATCTTGCGGCCTCCCTTACCCTGAAGATTCATGGTCTGTCCCATAATGCCATTGCGTAGTTGCTGGAAGATTATAATATCTTTTTCCTTAATATACTGAAGTTTTATTTTATTATACACCTTTTTGTCCATGGAGTCGAACTATTTTTACTTAACAGTCAGCAGTTATACTCTTTGTATTTTCGTATAATAATCATATAACTTATAAACAATAAAACAGCTGCGCTGGTCCAGGCACAAATTTCCGCATAAAAAATTCCGTCTTCACCGATCAGTTTTGGTAACAATAATGCAACACTGACACGCATCACAAATTCTGCAATGCCACTGGCGAGGGGAATCAGGGTATTACCCAGACCCTGAATCGCCGAACGATATACATACAGCAGATACAGTACCCATAGAAAAATTGCCATAATAAACAAATATTTATATGCAATGTCTAACACCTGTCGGATCTGTTCCGGTTCGCCGGATACAAACAGTGACAATATATTGCGTCCGAATAACACCATCACACCTGAGATCACAACAGCAGTAAGCAATGCCATATAAGTTCCGCTATGCACACCTTTCCGGATTCTCTGATATTTCTTTGCACCAAGATTCTGGCCTACATAGGTTGTAATTGCATATCCGTATGAAACGGCAGCCATCTCTAAAACTCCATATAATTTGTTTGATGCTGTAAATCCAGCCACAAACAGGAATCCAAATCCATTGACTACATACTGTACTGTAAGCCCCCCTACAGAGATGATCAAATTCTGGATTGCAAGAGGAGTCGCCACTTTCAAAAGCCGCAGACTCATTGCCGGCTGTCTATAGAAGTCCTGTTTTTCCAGTCGGATATCCGGAATTTTCCGTAACACCATCAGACAGTACAGGGCTGAAAATCCCTGTGCGATGACTGTCGCCACTGCTGCTCCGGCTACACCCCAGCCAAAAACTGCCACAAATAACAGGTCCAGTCCCACATTGATCAACGCTGCTACGGTCATTGCTATCAGTGGAGATCTGCTGTTACCCAGTGCTCGAAGAATCGCTGCAAATATATTATAAGCCGCTATGATCGGAATTCCGGCAAAGATCAGCCGAAGATATAGCATTGTCAGGTCAATGACATTATCCGGTGTCTGTAAAAACAAAAGAACATGATAAACTGCCCCTTCACTTACCGCAAGTACAATCACAGAAAGCAGTGCTGTCATGATATAGCTTTTCGCCACCGCGCATTTCAGATTTTCTTTTTCCCTTGCTCCATAAAACTGAGCTACCAGAATAGAAAAACCCTGTGTGATACCTGTCATGATACCGAACACCAGCCATACCAGCCAGTCTCCGGCGCCTACTGCCGCCAGTGCTTCAACCCCTACCACCTGTCCGACGATCATGGTATCTGCCATCGTATAAAACTGCTGAAAGATATTTCCAAGCATCAGTGGTATGGCAAAAGTAATGATCAGTTTTCCAGGTGATCCAGTGGTCATATTTTTTTCATTTGTTCCCATAAGAATCTCCTTTTTCTTTTCATCCTTGTCCGATTATTTTACATAGGACTCTGCCAAAACGCAATCCATCACAGAACTCTTTGGTATATCGCCCCGGGTTTTTACGGATACCACAGGAGGTGTTCCTCCCTGGACACGTACCGTGCTGGTCACGATCCTGGTTGGATCGGTCACCTCTTTCTTTCCATAATCTGCTCCTCTTTTACAGGTATTTCCCGTAACTTTTTCCACTATCCCATCCTTTATTATGACCTGAAGCTGACATCCCATGGGGCAGCCAATACAGGTCAGTTTTCTCTCTTCCATGGTCTATTCCTCCTCTATACTGATGGTGATTATATCCTTTTTCCCGGCTTTTTTCAGCACTTCTTTCTCAAAGGGAAAGTTGGCAAACTTGAAGTTATAGTGCAATCTTTTTCCATTTTCTAATCTTGGTTCTAAAGGTTCCGAACGGAGCAACTGTATTAACATGTATGAATTTGTATACTTCCCAGACAGCTGTTTTAGTTGCTTCGTCAGCCCATTTTCTCATATGTGGTTTAAATAATTCTTCCTCACTCAGAGAATCAATCATTACATAAATAGAGTTGATATTCTCATTCAATCTGTTTTTCAATTCTTGCAGTGACAGCTGAGCATATGTATCTGTGAACCATTGATATAATTCGCCAAGCTGATTCCACTTAAAATTATCCGAAGGAGTTTTGACAGGAATACCCTTTCTTTCGTCTGATTCCCATTTAATAACAAGAGTTGTCCAGCCAACCTGATAAGCAAGATTTTCTGCCGGAGTTCGATCGACCTCATCAATTCTCTTATCTTTTAAATGCTCCGGAATATCATTAAATTCTGAAATATACTTTGCAAAGCTTTTATTTATCTCGTTTTTAAGCTCGTCTTTATTCTCATATGTTCTCAATAGTCTATCTCCTCAGCTTCCGATTTTCCAGTTTCAAAAAAGGATTTTTCAAATTAGTCTTTGCAAATAACCTTTGAACCTTCACCATCAATTACAATTCCCTGACGGTTGTTAATTGGGCATAGATTCAAATCCGAAAACTCAGTCATTATTTTCTCGGTAACTTTCTTAAATGGTGCTGTAAGATAATGCGGAAGAACATAGAAATCAATCAAATCAAGCCCTGCATCATCTTCTTGTGAGTAGTCCTCCGGCTTTTCATCCATTTGCTCGATATATTGGATGCTTGGAGCGCATATAATCGCACCTGCCGATTCACCAATCATCAGTTTTCCCTTTGCCAATTCTTTCTTCAACAGCTCATCCGTTCCCGTTTTACGGAGCTGGTCCATAAGGAAGAAAGAATTTCCACCAGTAAAATATATCACATCCGCATCTTCAAAAACAGACTGTATCGTTGAATAAGCCTCCGTTGAAATATCAATTTCAGTTACGATTGCTCCCAACTTTTTGAATAATTTTCGAGCCGAGCCGACATAACCGGTGTAGCCTTCACGCAGCGAAGCTGTTGGAATAAATGCGACTTTCTTATTTTCAATTTCTTCCTTTATCAGACTTCCTACACTTGAAAAGTGCGAACATAAAAATAGTTTCATCAATATTCTCCTCCGTAAATTCCGATTTTCTTAATTCTACAAGCTTGAATTTAACTGTCTTTGCTAAAAAACCCTATAACAGCCATAATAAATCCTACAGGTATTAAAAGAAAAGACGCCCACATAATACCAATGTATATCAGCTCTAAACCTGCAAGAATCATTATTGCAATACCTAAGAGCATTAAACTGTTACCAAACATAATTTTTTTCATAATGCTTTTCCTCCACAGCTTCCGATTTATAGACTTCTCGTATATATATTTTACCACATACTTTTTCCAAAGGCTCTGACTTCTCAACCCGGAAGTTTTCTATTTTTTCTTCTCCTTTTTTAAAAAATAAACAGCAATAGCTCCAACTAATAGTGGAAAGATAACCCTCCCATAATTTACACCACCTATTCCTCTTGCACTAATACCTGAAATCAAATAACTAATACCATTCAATAACCCTGTAATTGCTAAAATCAAAATTACTATACATACTATCTTTTTCATACAATCACTCCTTTATCAAATTCCGATTTACAGACTTCTCGTATATATATTTTACCACATAATTTTTCCAAAACACAGACTTCTTAATCCTTATTTTCATCCTTAATTTTCATATCTGCTATTATACGTTCTTCCCTCTGCCTCTCTTCACAATAATCCCAGAAGTCTTTCAATGCTTCCTCATCCGATTTCCACGGCAATGGTATGGGATCCAATTCATCTAATCGCTTCACGAGTTTCCGTACCTCTTCGGTATCGAACTCCTCATCACTTGCCTCCATTACATAAAAATCTAGTTTTTCGTTTATCATTCTGATTTCTTCTTCTTTGGTCATGTTAAAACCTACCTACATTATATACATGGCGCTTCTCGACAAATTCTTACAAATAACTACAAATTTTTTCACAAGAAACGAAAAAAACGATACTGCATAGATTTCTTACTCCACACAATATCGTTCTTCTATATTTATACTTTCATTGTCTTCGCCAGAGAAGTAAGCAAAGCCGCCATCTCCGGATTGCCAAGTACTTTCATCAGCAGTTCAGGATCTACTCCCTCCGGTATGGTAATCTTATTTTCTTCCTCTTTCTGCTCATGTATATCCGGATTAAGATTTTCCTTATTATAAAAGGCATTCTCCATTCTCTCTGCATTCTTCCGCCGGTCCTCATCAATGATATGGCCATATACCTCTGTTACCATGTCCGCCTGTGCATGTCCGGAATCTCCCTGGACTGCTTTGATATCTCCACCGCTCAGTTTCAGCTTGTATGTAACACTTGTATGGCGCAGACTATGAAAAACCACATCCGGAAGCCCTTCTTTATCAATTACTTTCTGCATCTGGTCACGAATATAGCTGCCATTGATCGGCATTCCAAAAGTAGTCGCCATTATCAGGTTGTAATCGGTATACTCACTGCCAAGCGCCTCCTTTACCTCATCCTGTTCCTTCTTTATATCAATAAGGCACTGTGCCACAAATCCCGGTATATAAACTTTGCGCTCACTGGTATTGAATATCTCCAGGAATGGAAACGTAATGGCAATAAACTCATTCTCTGGACTTGCCGTGCGGGGGAAGCCCTGTCAAAAGCTGTCGAATGGTACCGGGAACAGAATCTTGAATTTGATGCAGTTAATGACAATCTTCCGGAAATCATCGAATTCTATGGACACAACAGCCGGAAGATTTCCTCTGATTACTATATCGACGACCGGATGCTGCTTCCGGAAAACGCAAAGGCATAGAACCCGTAATGGGGCTATGCCTTTGTGCTTATTCTGGCATTCATTTTTAGTTAGTGCGGGTTATTTACCTAATACAGTTTTTCTCATAATAAAAATCTGTTAGTTAAACTTTTTCAAATTTTGCTACTTCATCCGATAAATCTTCCGAAAGGTTCTTATTTTCGTCCGCCTGCACTGTAATTGCTGAAATTGCTGTTACAAGTTGTGATATCTCTTGTGCTACGTTTGTAACACCTTTTGCAGATTCTTCAATCGCTATAGAAATGTTATTGATACCTTCATTCATATCATTCATTGTACCTAAGCTATCTTTTGACTTAACTGCAAACTCGTTAAATGTATTACTTGCCTGATCAGAATCAGCATCATAATTTCCAATAATTTTTACAAATTTGTCATAATCAAGTGCTACCTTTTCATCTACAAAACGAATCATTTCCGTTGCATTTCCAGACAGATTGTTTACTGCCTCAATAACTTTTCCACTGATTTCTTGAATATTGTTTGCTGTCTCACGTGAACTATCTGCAAGCTGTCTGATTTCATCTGCAACAACGGCAAAGCCCCTGCCTGCTTCCCCTGCTCTTGCTGCTTCAATCGATGCATTAAGTGCTAGAAGATTTGTCTGTGCTGCGATATTTAAGATATTTTCTGTAAGTTTTGCAATTTCATTTACAGACTTAGATGCTTCTACTGCCTCCGCGACATCCTTTTGAATGCCATCAAATGTTTCTACTGTTTTTTCTTTTGATGCAATCGCTTCTTTATAGCTATTTTCTGCAGTAAGCTTCACTTCATGCAACTTCATTGCAGAGTTCTTAGCATCCTCATTCATGCCTGCCATTTTCTCCAGCAGATTATTACATCCTTGGGCTAAATCAGATAGAGAAGCAGATACCTCTTCCATGGATGCTGCAAGTTCTTCCGATGTTGCACTCACATTGGATGCACTCATATTTGAAGATTCCGCCTCATTTTGTACAAGATAGGAAGATTTTTTCATATCTTTTGATACACTCTGAATCTTTACCATAAGATTTTGTAATGTTTCAATAAAATGGTTGACACCATTTGCAAGCTGACCAATTTCATCACTGGTTTCATCAAATACTCTTAACGTAAGATTACCCTGTCCTGATTCTATACCTAAAATGATATCATCCAAATCATTCTTTGCTCTTTTTGCTGGACGAACAATGGACTTATTAATAACAATCGAAAGAAGTACGATTACAATAATATCAGCTACCACAAGTGCAAGATCAAAAATGATGCTTCCATTTATTCTGTAGTTGCTATGTCTGATGGCTTCTGCCACTTCTCCTTTTGCTGTTTCAAAAACCGCGGTATCATTATTTTTCACTGCTTCTTCATATTGTTCAAACTGTTCTATAAGCACATTATTCTTTTCTCGAATAGCTTGTAATGCCATTAAATTAAAGACTGTAATCAAAACTGCCAAAAAGCCTACAGACACTAACATTGTTACTAACTTTTTTCCCAAGTTCTTTCTCTTTTTCATGTTTATTTTTCTTCTTTCTGCGAAAAGCACCAATGCGTTATGTTTTGGAATTTTTTACCATCATTCTACCCCACCCCACAAAATTTTGTCAATACTTTATTCTCTTGATAGAAAATTTTAATCTTTACTCTGATGAGGATGGCGTGAAACACATCCGTATCAAAGCCAGACCTAATAAATGGCATGAGAATAACTGCCCTTTCTGTCACAAGTCATGTCCTGCTTATGACAAACATTCCAGCAGACCAACCACTTGGAGGGGGCTGGACTGGGGTGGTATTCTGGTCGAAGTTGAATACCAGACGAATCGTATCATCTGCCTTGAACATGGGGTATATGTTGCCGAAGTTCCATGGGCATATCCAGGTAGTAGATTTACCAAGGATTTCGACCTTACCGTTGCATGGTTTGCATCCTATCTTCCAAGAAGTACCACATCATACTTCATGAGAGTGGACTGGGAAACTGTAGGCCGCTGTGTCAATCGTGCTCTTCACGATTTAGAACCGGAGCGCTCAAGAAGACTTGATGGTCTGGTTAATATCGGCATTGACAAAATCAGTTACAAAAAGGGTCACAAGTAGACAATTTGTAGACACTTGCTTCTATCGCCCATTTTCTCAATATCTGTCATTCAAAATCCAAAGTAGCCAGAAAGTGAATACATTAAATTTATTGACATGGAGATAATAATAGCATATAATTAAAGTACGTAAAACCATACGTTTTTATGTACGAAAAGGAGTGTTTTATATGTTAGCAGTAAAGAGCATGGATGTTAGAGATAATTTCAAGAGTTTATGTGATAAGGTTTTTAATGGTGAAACATTAATTATATCAAGACCCAAGAACGAAAATATTGTTATGCTTTCCGAAGCTGAATACAACGAAATGATGAAAGCCAAGCGAAACGCTGAGTATCTTGCTATGCTTGATAAATCTATGGCAGAGGCTGAGGCAGGTGGTTTTGTTACTAAGTCCATTGAAGAATTGGAGGCATAGCTTTCCAATTCGCTTTACCATTTCTTCCTGATACATTGCATATTCAGTTTTACTCATACACACCGATCCGATTGATGTCTCATATACCTGACGGTCTGTAATTTCCTTTGGCTTCTGTTCCATCAGTAAAATGCTCCTATATCACAACACCATTACAATGATCAATCTCATGCTGAATTATCTGTGCAGTCCAGCCGGAATACTTCCCATGCTGCGGTTTGAAATTCTGATCCAGATAATCAACCTCTATTTCTTCATATCTTTTGCAAGGTCTGACTCCTTCCAGAGAAAGACATCCTTCCTCCGTCTGAAATGCACCCAGTTTCTTTGTAATTACTGGATTGACCATAGCAAACTGGAATGATCCTGCTGCCACCACAATAATTGCTTTCTTAACACCAATCATATTGGCTGCCATCCCTACACATCTGTCAAGATTCGCCCGCAATGTATCAAGCAAATCATTGATTACCTATTTATCTGCCTCTGTTGCCGGTTCTGATTTCTGTGCCAGAAACAGAGGATCTTTTACTATCTTTTTTACCATATCTGCTCCAAATCTTTCCTATTTCAATCATCAGAATTCCATTCTGATTCCGGTTCTTCCATCATAAGATCAAATATCGTTTCTTCAATGACTTTCACACACTCGTCTGTACTATGCAAGATATCCTTGCCTCAGAAGCGTATTATTGTCCATCCCATAAATAACAATTTTTTATTTACAAATCCATCCCATAACGGTATAATAAATGCTGTAGTTGAATAAGATAAGTATGTGCTGATGGATCGGTGTCTATTTTTAGATGCTTTAGTCCTAAGGTGCTATCACAGTTAGAAGGGCTTCCTATACGGTGTCTGTTTATCAGATGCTTTAGTTAGGAAGTTCTTTTTATCCCCATTTTAACAAATCATAAATCATAATCAATCTTCTAACATTCGTTCTAATTGCAGGTTTTGAATTTTGTAATACATTAATATCATGTTCAAATATCTCTTTTAAGACATTGTCTAATTCCTGAACATCTATGTCCTGCTCTTCCAAATGTGCAATTAGATATGTCGCTCTTTCAATAGACGTTTTTTCATTTTCCCAAATCTGTGTAACCGATTTATAATTCCCTAATTTATTTCTATTTTTCTTGATTGTAGCAGAAATTATGTAATCAAAATTTTGTTTTTCTGCTAACTCGATACATTCTGGATAAACTCCTGTTGCTTCAGACAAATACTTATTTACTGGCAATCTTCCCGAATTTTGTTTAATCAAATCATCGAATGCATATTTCAACAAATCATCGGCCGAAAATTCTATATCCTGTATAACAATATTTCTGTACCACTCATCAGCCTTTAATCCATGTAAGCCTCTTAAGCCATAATCGCTATATTTACCTATAGCCATTACAAATTCTTCATCTTTTACCCTATCATCTTCTATCGAAGCAACTCTCATACTCGCTGTTGGCATATTTGTAACAGTAAAATCATACAATTCTTGTTTGAATCTTCTAAGAATTCTTACTGGCAACTTCGATTTTTTCCCTTCTAATGCCTTATATATAAGTTTAAAATCCTCTACAACAATTTTTGTCATCGCAAGTGGTTTATCATCTATCATTATTGTATACGGAGTAACTTCACTTCCAACTTTTCCAGGCTGATACTCAACAAATACAAATCTGTCTTCCAGCATTTTTAATTGTTGAACATCCAAGCAATCAATTATAGATTTGATTATCTTCTGAATATTAGTATCACTTATAGAATATCCCATGAAAATAATTGGATATTCCATAAAAATTGTCATCAGCTTAGCAGCCAAATAAGGACTTCTTTTATCAAAGTCAATATAATCCTGTTCATTTATAATAAGACTCCCCGGATCTTCTATCGAACCATGAATCTTAAATATTTCCGCAATTCCTTGAATCGCAGAAAAAACCAATTGTCTTTGCCCTACATATTTAGTATATCCATTAAAATTATTTTCAATAAAATCATCATAATTTGTTGTAATAACCCCAGCTATATTTTTTTCAGAAAGCTTTGTCAACATCTCTATTTCTGGTTTATATTCTTCCACAACGGTGCTTTTCTTTTTTATGTATGCTGCAATTTCTGCTTTAAAAGGAGATAATCCTTCTTTTACTTTTACAAGCATCTCATCATTTAATGTTCTAATAGATGGGTCTATGAACCATTTTTCGTCATAGTCTTTTTGTATCAACTCTGCCACTTTAGGAAGTAAACCTTGTGGTGCTTCCTCTTTCAACGCCCTATTTTCATAAGCACTATACATAAAATCATCTGCCTTTATTTCATAGGCAAAATGCTTTAGTAAGCCTTTCCAATCTGGCAAATTATAATAACGTCGAGTGATTCCAGAACCTAAGAATAAAAATGGTGTGGTATTAAATTTTTCTACAACATCTTCTATCCTCATAGCTAGTCTCCTTTCCAAGAGTATAATTTTCTAACATCAAAACTCTATTCATATAATCAATTTGTACTGTTTAGCTTGAAGCCTCTATCCACTAAATATATTCTTCGTTACTTAACGCATATGAAATTCCAATATTTTCTCAATCAGACCAAATTAAACTCTTCCATATATACATCTAAATCTTCTCTTATTCTAATCGTCTGATCAAATACATTCAGCACTTTTATTACATGTTGAATATCATTATCCAATAATTCCATACCAGTTCTATCCTTAAACCATTTTTGTAGTCCATGATATCCACCATAACAAAAATTCCATATCTCTTCTGTTACATTACTAAAGAATTGTGTTTGATTTATAAATAGCCCCTCCGGTTTTAATTTCCTAGATAATATGACATTGTCTCCTTCTCCTTCAAATTTAATATTTAAAGGATTTCCTATGTCTTCCTCCAACAAATGCAATCTTCTCATCTTTTTTCCGTAGTCAGAAATTATAAGAAAAGCTTCACTACTATTTGGAATCGGTATTCTTGGAAATCCGATCTTTAATAACTCAATATACTTCTTCACATACAATGGACTATTTAATATGCCATATATATAATCAAACAAGTCCATCATATCAAATTTATCCTTTGCATCCGTCAATGTCTCTGAAAATGAAAGCCCTATCTTTTCAGAAATCATAGAAACTATTTGCTCATTCACATTAGGCTTTGCTATTTCATCTTCATACAAAAACATCGGACACAATACCGGGATTCCCCTATTACTATAATGAATACGATTATCTATCATATGCCTTACAATCTGAATGTGAGACCAATTATCTGTTACAACTTGGCGATCCATTACTAAACCATAATTTTCATGACCTATCATATGGTGCATTATATCATATCTATCTCTACTAATTTTTTTACGATCATAGTTTATATGACGTACATCAAATGGTCTATAATCATATAAATAATCATATATAGTATCAAAAGGTGTAAAAGAAACAAGATTACTATCATCGTGTGTCTTTACACCACCAAGAAAAGTCGGAAATAAATCTGACAATGAAATTCCTGTATCATAGTTAACTGATTGAGACAAATCAACTGGTTTAAAAAAATAGTATGGTGCTATTGGATTCACTATGGTCCATGAAATGTCATCCCATTTTATATTTAGTAAATACTGATATTTTTTCTCTCTTGAACCACTAAAATCCGAATAATACACTTTTGCATATTCAGTATTTTCACTGCTCTTTTTAATAAAAAATGATATGCATACCCCTAATTGTATATCCAATATATTCTCATCTCGTTCTTCCGAATCTGCAGCATCTCTTCCCATAACATTTCCATGCAAATCTAAAATATAAATTTCACTAAATTTTCTTAATAAATTCCATCGCATTCCCCTAAATGTTAAATTTGTTGCATAACTGCTTGGAATTATATAAGCTATAATAGCATTGTCTTGACTTTTTACAATTTCTTCAGCTAAACGAATAAATTTTACATAATCATCATTTATTAGTTTTGAATTTTTCTCATTAAGTTTTTTTGTAGTTCCGGGTTCTTTCTTATAATCGTTCATCAAATCCATTATCCAAGAATTCTGATTTTTGCTATCAGCATGAAATGGAGGACTTCCAATAACAACATTTATTTTTCCTGATTTTCGTATATCATCAGCAAGGAAACTTTCTACCTCTAGTGCATCATTTTCATTTTTAACATTCTGCTTTCCTTCAATTAAAGAATTCGCCAAAAACACTCGCAATCTACTATCTGCAGGAAACAAATATCCCGTTTCTTTAAGTTTCATGGCAATTTTCATATGAGCCATTGCATATGGTGCCATCATGAACTCATATCCATAAATCCTTGGCAAAAGATCTTCTTTAAGATACCTCGTCCATTCCTCATTAAAATTCACATTCTCTATTTGTAGCCTCTTGTAGTTGTCGTATACAATATTTATCACCTTACACAAAAAAGTTCCAGTACCCACTGCTGGATCTAAAATAGACACTCTGCTATCTGCAAATCCATCTTTATAATGGAATTTATATTGTAATAATTCTGAAACGGACTTAATAATAAATTCAACAACAGCTGCTGGGGTATAATACACTCCGCACCTTTTTTTTCGTTCTTGTTCAAACAAGTCCAGAAATTTTTCATAAAACAAAATCAATGGGTCTTCTCTTCCATATCCAGTCTGTCTATTGAAATCTTCCAAAATAGATGTCATGTCTGTGTCTTTTAGTACATCAATCAATTCAGATACATTTAACTCATCAAACTTAACAGCACTATTATCAAGTAGCTCTTTCATAAGCATTTTAAGCAATGGATTTGTAGATGGTATACATTCAACTACTTTATCAATACTAAAAGATGCATTATTAGGACACATACAACGTGCAGAAAATAATCCATATACTATAGTTTGTGCATACATTTGCATAAATTCTGTCTCATTAAACTCTATATTTAATGCAGTATTAAATCTATGAAAAAGTTGATGAATTTTACCATTATCATTCTCTATCATATATTGATTAGATAATATACTCGTAAATTCAACTGCTTTATTAGCAAGTATTTCTGTAAGCTGCTGAGCCGAATGAATATTCTGATTTCGACGTTTTAACGAGTGACTCCAAAATTTCAGCCTATCTATAAAATTTTCATTACTATTGCATTCAAGTAATGCTATTTTATTTTCAAAATTATGTATTCCTTCATTACTTTCAATAGTCGGTGTACAATATATAATTTTCATTACGGGTAATGTTTTACCATTCTCTTCAAAAGCAGAAAAGCCAACTGATCTAACAGCATATTCTCCCCATATGCACATAAAGAAAATATGATCACATGCCCAAGTCATTCGATCTCTGTTTTTTCTCTTAGGAACAATTGCATTAAGCACCTTGCGAAGAGCTGTAACGTCAATGTGTTTTCCCTCGAACTCAACAAAAAATACAGCCCAGTCTTGGTTATCCGTTAAAGGTCTCATTTGCTTAAGAACGTTAATTTTTGCAAACTCTTCATCCTTTATTCCAAGATCCGAAGCAGAAAAATCATATGTCAACTCATCGATATCATCAAAGTACTCTTCATCAATATTCCATTTCAAAGAATCATTACAGTATCTCAACATTGATTCAATACTATTTACACTTTTTAACGCATAACCCATAACAGCCTCCGAAAACGTTATTTTCTTATACGAATCAATAAATTTTGCAAAATATCTTTCGCCATCTTTGATGGAATTCCTTCACCAATGACAAATCGTAGAAAAGAATCATCAACCCAATCTGGGACTGGCCAATCTAAAGGAATCGACATAACAATAAATAATTCATATACTGACAATACTCTGGCATCACTATAAAGTATTTCCCCATTCTTCTCATATTGCCTACCTGGATGCACCGTAGCCAATGTTGACATATACCCATTATACATCGTTACCGTTCGCGCAGGTTTATCCCAACTCATTCTCCTATAGTGGTTATGGTGAGCTCGAATTTCTGTACCATCTTTCTTTTGAGGGAAAAATTTTTCATTAAAAATTGCCGATGTACCTGTAGGAGTATGCATCATCCATTCTACCTGTCTCCATGGATGTACCGGTGGGTGATGCCATTTTGAAATTTGTTCTCCTGCGATTCTTTTCTTTTCGTAATCTGGAAATTTTTCTAGTGTCAGTTTAATTCCTTCATGAAGAAGCGGATCAAGTGAAGGTAAATCTCCTATTGCCTCTTCCAAAGTAACAACCGGAACAGCTTCTGGAAATTCCCATCTGAAATTCCACTTCTTTTTTACCAATAAATTTATATTTCGTTCACGTAACTGTGGAACTCCAAAGTCTTTCGCCTTTGCCAATGTTTTTCTATTAAATAAATACTCTTCCTCAAGTTCTTTTTTTATATATTCAGGAATTTTAATAATTTCTCCGCCAATTCTTATTTTTGTAGATAATTGACGCGGAACATTTTCAAGCATAACAAAATCTGGGGAAACTCTTTTAATTATATCAATAGCATAAGAGATCAACTGATTTCGCGGATCTTCAGGATCTCTATTTCCAGCCACACTCATACCTTGACACGGAGGTGTTGCAATGATAAAATTCACACCTTTTTCAATTGCTTTTTCAACAATACAATTTCTAATAGACTCATCCGTAATGTCTCCGCAAATCATTTCTGTTTTAGGATATACTTCTGAATAAAAACGGGCTCTTCTCTCATCAATCTCATTTGCCAAAAGCATTTTTACTCCTATCCCATCAAACATCGACTCAGCAATGCCGACATTTGCAAAAAGGGATAGTCCTCTAATCTCACGCATATTCATCACCTACAGTAGTTATTTTTTCAAATACCTTCTTTACAAATAGAGGAGGAATTCCCTCCCCAATAACAGACCTAACGAATGCAACATTTGCATTCGGTGGCAATGGCCAATCATCTGGCAAAGACATCACGCGCATAAGTTCAAACAATGACAATACACGTGGATCTGAATAAACCACATCACCATTTTCGTCTTTTCCAAGATAATGTCCTGGGTGAACATTATTTTGAGAAGATATTTTTCTATTGTCCATAGTTACAGTACTAGCAGGATCAATCCATCGTAATCTACGATATGTACTTTTATACCCTTTTACAGCAGTTCCATCTTCTTTTCTTGGTATATATTTTTTATTATCAAATGCTGTTTTTCCAGTTGGTGTATGAATCATTGTAACAACCTGTCTCTTGATATGAGCAGGAGGTTGATGCCATATTGAAACCTTCTTAGCTATTTCCTTCTTTTTCTCGTATTCAGGAAACATTTCCCTGAACTCATTCTCATCAATATCTTTAACGAAGGGATCTAACGGTGGAAGATTGCCTATTGCGTCTTCCAATGTAACTTTGTTTTCGTTCTCATCCGGTAATTGCCACTCAACCTTCTGATCTCTTCGACTAAGAAGAGCAACCATTCTTCTCCTACTTTGTGGTACTCCATAATTTTCCGTATTAATTTGATGAAAAGAAAGAATATATTTATCATCCAAATTACCAATCATATAATCTTGTATTAATGTCTTCTTACCATCTATAATGATTTCTGTTTCAAGAAGTTGCGGTACATTTTCGATAAATACATATTTCGGATTAATTTCCTCAATTAAAGAAATTACTGGCATAATAAGTAGATTTCTGGCATCATTTTTATCTTGATTTCTACAAGCTCTACTAAATCCCTGGCAAGGAGGTGTTGCAATGATAACATCAATATTCGCATCTATTGCCCTATTTCTTATTTTTTTATACGTTTTTTCTTCAGTAATATCTCCACAAATCATCTCTGTATTTGGATATATAGCGCAATACAAATCTGCTCTTCTTTTTATTAATTCATTTGCAAGCACTACTTCAACTCCTATCTTGTCAAGATAAGCTTCTGCTACACCAATATTTGCAAACAAAGACAACGCTCTCATTTGTCTATACCTCTTTCTACCAGTTACATACAATTTACTAACTTAACTTCATCCATGTAACCAACCTTATTTTTACTCCTAAAGGTGCCTGAATTGCTCTCATATATGTTTTTTTAATATGAGATTCAACTACTTTTCTTTTTAACGAAAACTCTTCCTCTGTTGTATCAAGCACTCTGTTTGTATTAGGAGTACACTGGATTAACTTCCATATATCATAAACCTGCTCTGCTATCTGATTATCACAATCTTTCAAAAAATACCATCTATATATACCATCTCCATCTGTCCACTGTCCATCTGCTCTTTTTGTTGGCAACTCATAACAGAAAAAGAAACCAGAAACATCAGACATCCCTTTACCACTATATATCTTTCTTGGCAATGAATTTACAATATTTTCATACTCAGGATTTTCTTCCATCAAATCCTGATATGCTAATGCCATTTTTTCATCTGAAGAAGTCTCTCCTTCATATTGCGAATTAAACTCCTTAAGTGCTTCATAATCATCATCTGGAGTAAGAAGTTTTTTCCCTTCTATACCAAATGTTTTTGAAATTCTTAATGTTTTCTTTGAAACAGTTTCATATAAAGATAGCAACTTTTCCAACTCCACTGGTGGCAGAAAATTCCAATAAAAAGCTTTTTCACGATCTCCCACATACTCAGGATGATCCGCCAAAAGTTTTTCTTCTATTTTAAGATTTCTACGCCGATCCACACGACCAATTCTTTGCATCAGCCGAACTGGATTCCAATGCAATTCATAATTAATTAAGCAAGATGCATCCTGAAGATTTAATCCCTCTGCCAGTACATCTGTAGCAATCAAAATATTTATTTCGTTTTCAATATCTGCTGATGTCTTATCATTGTAATAGGGTGCAAATCTTTGAACCAATTCATGACGATTTTCTTTACTTTGTCCGTCTGTTTCTTCAATATTCTTAAATCCATCTTTTACCAATTCTCTGTATATATACTTAGCGGTTGCTCTATACTCAGTAAAAATAATAACTTTCTTCCCACAAACACGAGAATCCTCGGTCAATATTCTTTTCAATTCACGAATCTTGTCATCATTAGAAGAATTAAATCCCATAATATCCTCAATAAATTCAGCCAAAACTTCCATATCAAGAATAGTATCGTCAATCATTGCCCTAATATCAAAATCTTCGACATTAATATATTCTTCTATCTCCCACACATATTCCGGTAGATCGTCCTCTAAATCTTCCACTGATGTGTCAATATTATATTCAATAAAATGATTTACGTACTCACTCACATTAGATTGAATATTCATCAATCTCTCAATCTGTTTCTTATTCCCATAATTCTGATAATCATTCAAAAACTTCCTAAGTCGTGCATAAATACGAATACATGTTTCAGCAAAGGCTTCAATAGAGCTTTCAAATCGTTTCAATAATAACTGCCTTATCAAATTAACAATTTGCTGTTGTCTCCCTAACACCATATCATCAATTTTAGAGGGATCTCCCACATAATATGTATCTTCATATGGAGAGTAAACTGCAAGGGCTAAAATGGGGAAATTTTTGCCTGTTCGCTTATCTTTTCTATAAAAAGAATCTACAAAATGATCTATAAGTTTTCCATATGATTTTCTCAATGAATAATTAGCAACAATTGGTGCTTGTCGTTGAGAAAATAATACTCCATCACCTTCTTTAGATAAACTACGTTTAACATAAGCACGACTTCTTTGTACTACTAATTCATTTACCAATGTATCCGCTCGAAATATATCTTCTGAAATATCTACTGAGTCAGACACATTCGTTCCTGTTATTGCTGACAACTTTGATTCCATACGTTTAAAATGCCCCGAAAGGCTATGTATTCCCAATGGTGCTGCAGCAAAATAATCATCTTTCCTCTGTGTAAACAATTCAATTAAATGCTGTAAATCCAAAAAACTATTATTTATTGGAGTAGCTGTCAGCATAAACATTTGTTTTTGTCTGCCTGTTCCTATCATTTCAAAAAGTTTTCGATATCTGTTTGATGAACGATTACGAAAATGATGAGCTTCATCAATAACACAAATTTCAGCCTGTTCAGCAATTTGCCTCATTAAATTGTCATTTTTTTCTAACAAAATATCTGTATGATTTATTATCTTAAATGGGAAGAATCCCTCAAGGATTTCTGGAATATATTTTTTTATAGTTGTCTCCCATACAGATACCCTTGCTGATGCAGGCACTATAAGAACTACATTTTTTCTTTCCTTCTTCACAAATCTTTCTATCAGCATCAAACCTATAAACGTCTTTCCTAAGCCAACTCCATCACAAAGAAATGCACCCGAATAACGACTAGCAATTTGAACAAGATTGTTATACCCGTCTTTTTGATACTGTGATAATATTCTATATACAATCGATTCATAATTCTCCCATTCCGAAATTGTTTCCTCTTTACTCTTGAACAGTTCAAACATTGACCGTAAATACACATCATATGGATTGTATTCTCTACTATGTGCTTCAATTACTTTAAGCACCGCTTCTGTTATATCAGTTCCCTCATTCCATCTTTCTTCATACCAATTCTGTAATTCTGTAACTTCCTTATCAACCTGAACATTAAGTTCTATATTTCTTGTTAAACCTGCATGTGTAAAATTACTTGATCCTACAAGTGCATATCCATCCGGTAAATTCATAGAAGAAATAAACTGTTGCTTATAGTCATTCCGAAAATATGTAATATACGCTTTAGCATGAAACTTATTTGTGTCATATACTCTACACTCGATTTTACCACTTTTTAAAGCATTAACAATTGCTGGAACTCCTATAAGAAACTCATTATGTTCCTGTTCATAATCTACACTATCTTTTAACCGAGAAAGCATAGTCGTAACAACCGAGTCAATAACATTTTTAGTCCGCTTTGTCAGCTCATTACCTAAGATAATTCTTATTTTATCTAATTTTTGCCAACTTTGATCTAAATCCAATAATCCGCCTATTTCAAGGTAACCTGTTGCTATATCCATTTGTTTTGATACCTGACACCATTCTGTAAGATATCTTTTTACAGTTTGATTTTCAGATGAATTATCAACAACATATAAGCCTTGATGCTCCATAGTACTACCTCAACTTTCTTAATATTTTGTAGCATATTGTTATATAAAAATCGTATATGCCTGTTTTATTGTATCAATTTTATAACCACTCTCACTTATCTAGATTTCTTTCAAAACTTATGAGGTCACCATAATCACAATCGTACTTATTACAAATTTTAGATAACACACTTAAAGAGACCTCATCTCCACGTCCCATTTTCGCTAATGTACTACTACTTATTCCTATCTCTTCAATTAGATCTGTTTTCTTTAGATTTTTGTCAATCAATAATTTCCATAACCCATTATATGATACCGACATATCTACACCTCATGTTTGCTGTTAGTTTTACTGTTAGTTAGGCTTTCATTATGAAAATATTGTATCATACTTGAATTTTAATTGGAAATAATTTATTCGTTTTCTCAAATATTTATTGTATTCTAATCGCTACACTAAGGCCGCAATCGTTGTTGCTTCGCAAGTTAGCAAGCAGTGCCCTCGTACGTACGTGAGCGCATTTTGCTTGTTGGAGGCACATCCCCAATCTCCTTAGAATGTCATCTTCGATGTCAAGCTGCGCCCTCACTTTGTGAGTGCTGATACATTCCTGCTCTGCCGGAATATAAAAAAGAGGGCAACCTCCAATTTATATTTTTGATGATTGCCCGCATGCTTATCTTTCCTGCTGCCGTTTCTTTTTCATGTCTTCCTCTATATTCCATATCTGCTGTGCAGCATAGAAGGATTCCACATTTTGCTTCGCAATCTGATAATCCCGCATCTCTTTTTTTATTTTTTTGTACTCGCTGTAAGCTGCTTTTTTCTCGGAAAGCAGTCGTGCAAATTCTTCATTCAAATTTTTTACCTTCGGAATTTTTCCGTCCGGAAGTTTTGAAAATGCTTCCTTTGCTGCCTTATGAAGAATGATTTCATCACGATGCGCCTCATAGAATTTTTTGCTGTAACCGGATTTTCGATACGCAATGTATGTATCTCTGGTCTTTGCATAATTGATAATATGAGTTTTGAGCACCTTGTTCTGTGCCATCTTTTCCTCAGCATCTTTGATGATTTTCATAAGTTCATGATATCTGGCCGAGCTTCCATCTACCAAAGCATCCAAAGTTTCCTTATCGTGAATATCGTGCTGCTGTAAAAACAGAATGGACTCGGCAAACTGTTTTACATTATATTTTTTCGCCCAGCGGACATAACCGCCATTCTTTCCCTGAGCCATCTTCTCCTGAATATCCACCACCAGGTCAAACTTCCGTTTTTCTGATTTTACAACTTTCTGATCAAATGCTTTTTCATTTTTCTCTGGTAAATCTTTCTCCCCGGCAATTATCTTTTTCAGATTTTCTTCCGTATAATCTTCTCTCAGAGAACGGAATCTGATAAAACGCATCTGCTCTTTCCCACATATTGCAGTATGCTTTCCACGTTTAATCTCATACTCTTCCTGCTGTAATAATTTCAGAAGTTCTTCAAAATCTGCCGGCTTCTGCTTCAGGCATTTCAGAATATCTTCCCGGATAACATCCCGCATACTGGTCCGTTCCGGGTACTTTGTTTTCCGCTGTCGCTCACTCGGTTTTACCTTCGGAATAATGGAAAGTCCATGCTCCAGACAGATAATGTCGCTGAGTCACTGCAATGCAATTCCCGAAAACCAGAAGTCACGAAACTTCCGGTCGCAGTCCAGATTGGTGGAATTGAAAATGATATGATTATGAATATGTGCCCGGTCCACATGGGTTGCCACGATAAAAGCATGCTTCCCTTTTGTGAATCTCATACCGGTTTCATACCCTACTTCATTTGCTTCCTCCGGTGTGATTTCACCCGGCTTGAAAGACTGGCGGATCTGATATGCAAGCACATCTCCCTTAGGCTGCCGCCATGTTTTATGCAGATATTCTTTTTTTGCCTGAGCAAATTCCAGATCAACCAGCTCCGGATTACACTGATAAGATGAGATATATTTTCCATCTTCCGTCTTATCCCCGTTCATTGCATAATCTGTTCTATCTTTCAGGCACTGCATCACGCTCCGTCCTTTGTTCTGATGCATTGCTATCAGTTTTGTTGCCGCCATTCTCTCACCTGCCTTACATAATTGCTGTTAATCTGTCCAGCACTTTTCTCATTTCCTGTAATATTTCCTTCTGATTATTTTTCATTTCTTCAATATCCTCATGGTAAATGCTTCCTGTTTCATTTGCTTTTTTTGCATACTGATTCAGATTATTTCCTGATATCTGTAACAGTCTAAGAATTTCTTTTAAGTCAGACAAATCCATCACAATAACATATCCATGAGTTGCCATTCTCACCAGATAAGCTGTGAGGCTGGAAATACCAGCCTCCTCCATTCGGTCACGAATCTTCATAAGCTCATCTTCTGTAACTCGCAGCTCTAGCCGTTCAATCGCTGTTTCAACGATCTTTTCATCTGGATCCATCTGATCCACTTTTTCTGCCATAGGCATCCTCCTTCTTCCTGAAATAAAAAAAATCCGCCCAGATTAGAACCTAATCTAATCTGAACGGAATACTCATTCAGGCTTGATATTTTCCAAGCAGAAATATTTTTAATCATTACCCTTTTGTTAGCTACAAGAATTTACAACCTTTTACACCAGCTGCATTATAGCTTTTCATTCCTGTTAGCAAATCTACAATAATTTTACTGTTAGCAATTTGCATTTTCTGTTAGCAAAAATGCTCATTTTTTGATTTGCTGTTAGCAGAAAAACAACAAAAAAACGGCAATGATTTTTCTCTCATTACCGCTTAAAATAGAGCGTTCCCTATAGGAATCGAACCTACAATAAGGTCTTAGGAGTTCAAGTCACTACAGAAAATCTATGTTTTTCTTGGTCAACATAAGTCAAGCAACAACTTGATTTTACTGACTTTCCTGTAAATCCATGTCAAAATAAGAAAACTGAAAATCATCCAAGTTAAGCACCTCTCGCTGACAAATGAGTGACACTGTCACCCTGAGGGTTCAACCATTCCGTTCCTGCGAATTCATATTTATGGCTACCATTCTCACTGAATATGCGGTAATGATAACACTGTTTTCTTATTAGATTATCTATATTATAACGTGTGTGAGGTCGGATGTCGATTGTTTTTTGACCATTATTTACTCCGCATTACACGTACTCTCTTCTATGTTATAAAATCAAGCATCTTCTGCATATACACCATCTCCATAATATAGAAAAGAGGAGTCCCCGCAGGTTCTCCCCCGGTCGCAGGCCTCACAGGTTTCTGCAACGCGATCACTGTATTTGCAGTTTATTCCGCAATGGGAATGGGTTTTCGGTCTCCATCCCGACCACTGGAACAGGTTTAAGGTCTCTGTTCCGACCTTATATACATCTTTTATATTTTAATTATGCAAGATAACTTTAGAATCTGCAACAAGTTGTTGCTAAATTAACTGCTTATTTATGAACTCAATTCCGTTACCAGTGAAGAATATCTTTTTGTCCGGTTCTTTATATCCTCCTCACTGACACCATAATAACAATATAAATCTCTGGCTATTTTCTTAAACCTTTTTATGACCGACTTATTTCCAGAGTAAGATATTCCAAATATATTCCAGGTATAATCTACCTCTATTTCCATTAAATCCTCACCAATTTTTATTTCATATAAATGAAAATCCATGGGAATTACATTATCAGGCATTTGGTCAATCAATTTATTTCTAATTTCCATTTCATTCAAAAAATTTTTAACAGATTCTTCATTATGAAAATCTGGTTTTGGAATATCCTTCCTTTGGCCCAAAAGTTCTGGTTTATGCTGCATAATCAAACTAGCTTTTAGATTTTTCTGTCGTTCTATCCAATTTGTTGCGGCAGGATTGATTTCCACTAAATCATAATGATCCTTTGCGTATTGCACCACTTCCGCAAGGGTATGCGGGTTGGCCGCTATTCTCTTTTCTATCCTTTTTCGTCTGGATTGATAGATAGCATTTCGGATTCTAATCTTTAGAGATTGCTTTTGAGCTTCTCCAAATATAAAAACACTTGTGGGACCATCTTCACCATTTATTATGGAAACTTGATTGATACTTTTATTTTTCATAAGTGCCCTCTTGATTATACAGGTGGTTGTTGCGTGTTCTTCGTTCCTCTTTGGATAACTTTTGACGCAACCTCTTTTCCAAGTTCTCAAACTGGCGGATTTTCTTCTTTCCATCCTCAATCTCGGCTGTCCCTTGTGGGTGTCAATCAAAATTATTTTTCTTGGTCTGCGTCAACCGTTCCAACACCGTCATCAGTATATAGCTCGGCTGGAATTGAATTGACAGCAAGTTGTTTTTCTGGCGGTATCGAATTATACCACTCAAGCCATTCAAGGGTTTCTTCGGATAAGTCCGATTTGTTAAATAACTGTCCTTCAAATTCAACCGTTTCATTTTCAGCATCTTCCATATGACTATATAAGAAATATTTACCATCAATTAAAACCACAATATTATTTTCATATTGATATACTTTAGCACCTACAATATCGTCATTGGCTTGGAAATTCTCTTTTGGCTCTTGCGATGAGCTAACTTTGCTTTCGATTTCCCCTAAATAAGTGAACTGGCTTTCTTTATCTGTAAAATCGAGTTGACTATCCGTATATTGATACAACTTGTTATTTACATAAACCATAGGAGCCAAATCTCCAGAAATAGGGGGATTAGAGCCATTAAGTAAACGCGGAATTGTAACTACGCAAATTATAAGGCAAAGACAGGCTGCCATAATTCCCCACTTTATCCATATAGGCTTTTTCATTTTCGTTTTGTAGTTGAGTGCTTCATCAACATATTTTGTATCAAGCTCGCTCATAGCGTCAGAAAATTTCTTTGCGTTCATACGAATACCTCTCTTTCAATCAAGTATTGCTTCATTTTCTCGCGGATACGGGTCAGCCGGACAGAAATATTTTTTTCTGAAAGCCCTACAAACTCT
>ENA-OOYM01000011-OOYM01000011.1-human-gut-metagenome-genome-assembly--contig:-NODE-11-length-48170-cov-3.364439_pt1 | contig 48170 bp, 43 predicted proteins | sample MGYA00241702_ERZ501376 | MGnify/ENA primary metagenome ERZ501376 (study PRJEB25962, sample SAMEA2042840) | human gut metagenome | biome: human gut; feature: human-associated habitat; material: faeces... | reverse complement strand
TGGGAGACCGTGCAGGTTCAAGTCCTGTTGCCCGTACTGTTTACAAGGGTTTCAGAGGTTTTTATTACTTCTGAAATTCTTATTTTTTTATCATTTTTCCTATACGAAAGGATACCACAATGCAGGCTTACAAGGATTTAGTAAAAGCACTTCCTGGCTTAAAAGAGGATATGCCACGCGCATTTTACATGCTCGCAGAGCTCTTTGATTACGGTTCATTTGATATATGCAGAAGTGATGACAAATATATAATCCCATATATCATGAATGATGCGGTGGAATGCTATCTGACTGTGGAAAATGCAGTGTTAAAGGGCGATTATCATAGCGAGGAAGAAATTATTTCGGCATCGTTGGTTTTAGGAAGTGAAAAAGGTTATGGACTCATTCTTCACCAGCAGGACAATGTGATGACACTCTGGTTTGATAATTTGCATGTGCATGAGGCATGCTTTAAATACCATGAAATAGGACATTTCTGGGTAAAGGGACAGGAGCAGTGGCGCATGCTTGTATATATGGTAGGAACCATCGCGGACAAGTATATGTACATGGGAAAGGAATACTGCAACGAGACAGAATGCTTTATCCAGAGCCTTATTTACTTTGCACCGTTTCGCAGATGGACACCGGTACCCGGCGATTTGATGGAGTATCATTTTCCGGCCCGTGTAGAGGGAATAGACATTATGGAGGAGCTTTGCAGGGAGGTTTCGGACATTGATTATCTTAAGCTCATTGCACGCTACAGGGCAAATCCATGTGAGAAAACGGAAAAGCTTTTGAGTAGACATTTAGCCGATGCAAAAAGAGTACCGCTTTATCAGTATATTTATAAGCTTGTGATAAAGGCATCAAAGGATTATCCTGAGAGAAATTACGGAAATCAGATAAATGAACGCATAAAAGAAAAGCGTAAAGCGCTTGAAAAGGAGCTGCTTCAAAAGGGATACACCGGAAAATACCCTGTGTTTTCAAAGAAAAATACGACTGTGCGTGTAATGGAGGAACAGCCCTACGTCACTGCAATTCTCGAGTGGGATGATTACAAATATAAGCAGCAGCTCATGGTTTCTGAGTGCAGTGCCAAAAAGTATGATGGAATAAATGCGGGATTTTTTAAAGGAATAGGCAGACACGGACGCATTGTGCAGGTGTAGATACACATAAAACAAAAGCCACGGAGCAATCCGTGGCTTTCATAATACGCTTATTACAAGGATGGGCTTGAGAAGACTCGAACTTCCGACCTCACGCTTATCAGGCGTGCGCTCTAACCGGCTGAGCTACAAGCCCTTGTGTTTTGCACAAAACGTATACTACAATATTTTTGGTGAGAAGTCAAGAGTTTTTTAGAGGTTTTCTCCATCTGTTTTATTTTTCGGATATTCGTTTGAGTGTGCACTAATGACCTCATTAATCCAGTCTACACACTGTTTTTTTCCGTCATCTGTAAATGGAAAGGTATTGTCAGTCTTTTTGCTGTCGTCGGTCAGGTCAAAAATATATGGCCCCGGCCATATCCAGGCATGAAAGATTGGCTCACCCTTTTCCTCGGGTGTATCCTCGGTGGCTTCCTTAAGGACAGGCTCCTCACGCTTTATGAGAAAGCGCATGCCGTTCATCCAGCCGGTAAAGGTTGTTTTTTTATAGTAGTTGAGATTGAGTGCATCGTCGTATGTAAGCATAGGTGGCTCCTTGATATATATGATATGTAATTATACACCAAATATCCGTTTAATGCCAGAATAACGCCAGTACTTAACAATTCAAAGTAATCATGCACTGAAAATTAATATATTAATGCAAAAATAAAAATGAATAAAAATGTATAAATAATGCTTATGAGCTACATAAATTACCCTTATTAATGAGTATTATAAAAAAATGACTAATTTTTATGCAGAAATGAAAACAATATAGGAAAATATATCCAATTGACAAAGCATGATTTATGTGTATAATAAAAAAGAATTGTTCGCGTCAGAACGACAGTTGTATCAGACAGCAAGATTAGGGAGTGTGTAATGACAATGACGTCATTCGCACTTTTTTGCGTATTAGACAAAATACTTTGACGTGGTGCAGTGATAATGCTTTAAAAAATCAAAATAATGCATTATCGATACAAATCCAAGAGGGAGAGAAAAATATGGGTAAGTACATTGTAAAGAGAGTTATTCTCGCTATTTTTACAATCTTCATTATCAGTCTTATTACATTCTTTGCCATGAATGCAATTCCGGGTGGTCCATTCAATTCGGAGAAGGCAAAGAGTCCGGCGGTAATGAAAGAGCTTGAGGCACGCTACGGACTGGATCAGCCACTTATAGTCCAGTACAAGAATTACATGGCAGGCGTGCTGCACGGAGATTTCGGTGTTAGTCTTAAGACAGACCGTCCGATCTCAGATATCATCGGGGAGAGCTTCCCGATTTCAGCGAAGCTTGGACTCTTAGCGGCGCTCACTGCGATAGTATTCGGAGTGGTGCTCGGTTCGATAGCAGCGCTGATGCGAAACAGGTGGCCGGATCGAGTTATAGTATTCTTCGTCACACTGATTACGTCGATGCCGTCATTTGTCATCGCTACGTTATTACTTTATTTCTTCTGTATAAAGCTTGGCGTGGTGCAGGCTTTCAGCTCAGGAAGCAACATGATATTACTTCCGGTGCTGTCACTGTCACTTTCACCGATGGCATATATTACAAGACTTACAAAGACTTCAATGCTTGATGCACTCGGACAGGATTACATCCGTACGGCAAAGGCCAAGGGTGTACATCAGTACAAGATTATATTTGTACATGCGCTTCGTAATGCGCTCATTCCGGTCATCACATATGTGGGACCTATGATTGGTGGTATCCTCACAGGTTCAATGGTTATTGAGAGTATTTTCAATATCGGAGGACTCGGTTCCAAGTTCGTAAGCTGTATCACAAACCGTGATTACACAATGATTATGGCCACAACACTTTTCCTTGCTGTCATCATGGTAGGCGCGAACCTCATTACAGATATTGTATACAAAGTGATTGATCCACGTATTAAGCTTGATTAAGGAGAGATAAAGATGAAAGATAATATGAAGAGAGCTCCTTTCTCCACACAGATTGACCTTAGCAAGTTCGATATGAAGGATTTTGCCAAGGCATCAGATGAAGAGAAACGCCAGCAGGAGGTTATGGGTGAGTCAACTACCTTCTTTAAGGATGGTCTTAAGAGACTCCGCAAAAATCCACTGGCTATGGGTTCTATTATAGTTTTGGTTTTACTTATTTTGGTTATTCTTCTGGCACCAAAGATTGTGCCTTACGGCTATGCAGATATCGTTAAGGGTGCACAGAACTTAGGACCTTTCCAGTACAGCGATGCTGAGCAGGCACAGATTGATGCAGGTGAGAAGCTGTTCCCACACATTTTTGGCACAGATGAGCTCGGAAGAGACTATTTTATCCGTGTTGTTTACGGAGCTCGTGTTTCGCTGGGAGTCGGTGTGTTTGCATCACTGCTTGTGCTTATAATCGGTATCATTTACGGTTCCGTATCAGGCTTCTGCGGTGGCAAGGTAGATATGGTTATGATGAGAATAGTAGATATCATTTATTCATTGCCGGATATGCTGCTCATCATTTTACTCGCAGTTGTATTAAATGAGGTGCTAACACCTGTAATAAAGGGTACAGTGCTTTCAAAGCTCGGTGTCAACATGATTGCACTTTTCATAGTGTTTGGATTGCTTTACTGGGTAGGAATGGCAAGACTTATAAGAGGTCAGATTCTTACCATCAAGCAGAATGAGTACATTCTCGCAGCAAAGTGTATCGGAACATCATCAGCCCGCACTATCAGAAAACACATTTTACCGAACTGTCTGTCAGTAATCATCATTACTACAGCGCTTCAGATACCATCAGCCATCTTTACTGAGAGTTATCTGTCATTTATCGGACTTGGTGTTTCGGCTCCTATGCCTTCACTTGGTTCGTTGGCAAATACAGCGCGTGGTGGACTCCAGAGTTACCCATTGCGTCTTATTTTTCCGGCGCTTACGATTTGTATCATTGTTCTTACATTGAATCTTATCGGTGACGGCTTAAGAGATGCATTTGACCCTAAATTATCGAAATAGTAAGGAGTGAGTAAGATGGAAGATAATAAGTTTGTTCTTGAAGTATCTGATCTGCACACTACCTTCAAGACCGATAACGGAGACGTATCAGCTGTAAACGGTGTCAGCTTTAAGCTTGAGCCGGGAAAGACTCTTGGAATCGTAGGAGAGTCGGGCTCAGGAAAGTCAGTTACAGCATATTCAATCATGCAGATTCTTGCTGAGAATGGTGCCATCACAGGCGGCTCAGTAAAATATAAGGGTGAGGATATCACCAAATGGAACAAAAAGAAAATGGCAGATTTCAGAGGAAAATGCTGCTCAATCATTTTCCAGGATCCTATGACATCGCTTAATCCGGTATTTACGGTAGGCTACCAGCTTGAGGAAGCAGTGCTTCTTCATACAGATCGTACAAAGAAGGAAGCAAAAGAGCGTGCTATAGAGATGCTCACACTTGTAGGAGTAAATGAGCCTGAGAAGAGAGTAAATCAGTATCCTCATGAGCTTTCAGGTGGTATGAGACAGCGTGTCATGATAGCTATGGCATTAGCCTGTGAGCCGGATATCCTTATCGCAGATGAGCCGACAACAGCTCTTGATGTGACTATCCAGGCACAGATTCTTGAGCTTATGCAGTCACTGCAGGAAAAGCTCGGCATGGCAATCATCATGGTTACACATGATCTGGGTGTCATTGCTTCAATGTGTGATGAGATCATAGTTATGTACGGCGGCCGTGTGTGTGAGAGAGGAACAGCAGATGCCATATTCTACAGCCCGGCGCATGAGTACACAAAGGGACTGCTTCGTTCAATCCCTACAAAGACCAATTCAAAAACCAGGCTTGTTCCTATCGGGGGCACACCAATCAATATGCTCAACATGCCAGAGGGCTGTGCATTCTGCCCTCGCTGTGATGCCGCTATGAAGATATGTCTCACCGAAAAGCCGGAGGAAATCTGGGTTGGAGAGGATCATCTCGCATCATGCTGGATGAATATTAAGAATATGATGGAGGAGGGAAAATCAAATGAGTAATGAGACAAATAACAACGAGTACCTGCTCAAGGTAGACCATTTGAAGCAGTATTTCCCTGTTCATGACGGATTTAAAAAGATGGAATTAAAGGCAGTCGATGATGTGTCATTTGCCATAAAGCCGGGTGAGACGCTTGGACTTGTTGGCGAGTCAGGCTGTGGAAAGACAACCGTAGGACGTACTCTTTTACGTCTGTATCAGCCTACAGCAGGACGCATTGAGTTCGACGGCAATGTATTGTTTGACAGTGAGAAGAAGATAGATGTGGATATGCATCCTTACCGTAAGCAGATGCAGATGGTATTCCAGGATCCGTATTCATCACTCAACCCTCGTATGACGGTTGAGGATATCATTGGAGAGCCTCTCGATGTGCACAAGCTTTACAGTAGCAAAAAAGAGCGCCATGAGATGATTATGGATCTCATGGAGACAGTTGGATTAAACGCAGACCATGCCACACGCTATGCACATGAGTTTTCGGGTGGACAGAGACAGCGTATCGGAATAGCAAGAGCGCTTGCAGTAGATCCGAAGTTTATCGTATGTGATGAGCCGGTATCGGCACTTGATGTTTCAATTCAGGCCCAGGTAGTCAACATGTTTGAGGATCTGCAGAAGGAGAGAGGGTTATCATACCTGTTTATAGCGCACGATCTGCTTGTAGTGCAGCATATCTCTGATAGAATAGCTGTTATGTACTTAGGTCATATGATGGAGCTTGCAGATGCGGATGAGCTGATGGACAATCCAATCCATCCGTACACACAGTCGTTGCTTTCAGCGGTTCCGATTCCGGATCCTGAGACTGCCAGACACAGCAAGCGAATCGTGCTTGAGGGAGATGTTCCTTCACCTCTTCGCATGCCTAGCGGCTGTCCATTCCGTTCGCGCTGTAAATACGCGACAGAACAGTGTGCAGCAGCACGTCCGGAGCTTACAGACAGAGGAAACGGACATATGGTTGCATGCTTCAACCGCTAATATAAGGTTTTTACCGGCATATAGCTTAAGCCACATGTGCCGGTTCTAACATAAATTTATTTTTCATATTAATTAATTAGGAGGAAGAAAGATGAAAAAGAGATTAGTAGCACTTACTCTTGTTGCAGCTATGGCACTTGGCATGACTGCTTGTGGAAGCAAGAGCAACAACAAAACAACTACTAACGATAATTCTGATACTGCTGTATCAACAGCCGTAGACTGGACAAGCTATGATGAGTTAGTAGAATCTATCCGTACAGAAGCAGATCTTGCAAAGCGTGCAGAGATGATGCACCAGGCAGAGGATATGCTTATGGATACATGGTGTGTTATTCCACTTTACTACTACAATGACCAGTATATGCTCAAGGATTATGTCACAGACGTATACTCAACAGTAGAGGGTATGAAATACTTCTACAATGCAAAGAACACAAAGAATGCCGGAAAGTTAAACATCTTCATGGCATCAGAGCCTGATCATATCGATCCTGCATTAAACAGTACTGTTGACGGCGGATGTCTTGCAGTAAACAGCTTTGAGGGTCTTATGCGTTACAACGCTGAGGGCAAGCTTGAGCCTGCATGTGCAGAGAGCTATGAGGTTTCTGAGGATGGCCTCACATACACATTCACAATGCGTGACGGTCTTAAGTGGTCAAACGGTGATGAGCTTACTGCAAAGGATTTCGAGTGGTCTTGGAGGAGAGCTGCAGATCCTAAGACAGCTGCAGATTACAGCTACCTTTGCGCAGTATTCGCAGGATATGATGATACAAAGGGTCTTGCTGCTGATGATGTAGTAGCTTCTGATGATGGAAAGACTCTTACTGTCAAGCTTAAAGCAGTTACACCATACTTCCTTGACTTATGTGCATTCCCATTCTTCTTCCCTGTAAACCAGAAGTCAGTAGAGGGAAATGATGACTGGGCAAACGATGCAAGCGACAAGTTCGTTACAAACGGTGCATTCACACTCAAGGAGTGGAAGCATGATTCAAGCATGACATATGTTAAGAATCCTAACTATTGGGATGCTGACAATGTAACAGTTGATGAGATGAACGTAATGCTTACATCTGATGATGTTTCAGCTTACACAGCTTACCAGAACGGTGACCTTGATTTTATTGATTCAATTCCTACAGCAGAGATTGAGGCAGCTAAGAAGACAAGCGAGTTCTACACAGTTGACAACCTTGGAACATACTACGTAGGCTTCAACATTAACTCTAAGCTCTACTCAGAACTTGGATTAGATGCTGACCAGGCTAAGGTATTCAGAAAAGCAATCTGTCTTCTTATCGATCGTCAGTACATTATCGATACAATCGCCCAGGGCGGACAGAAGATTGCCACAACATTTATCCCAGAGGGCGTTACAGATGGTAACGGTGGCGAGTTCAAGAACAAAGATTACTACGGCACAGATTACGATAAGAACTTTGAGGAGGCTAAAGAGCTTCTTGCTTCTATCGGATTATTAGATGAGAGCACAGGTCAGGTAAACCAGACTGTCGAGTTCTCATACCTTGTAAACAACTCAGAGTCAAATGTAAAGATTGGTGAGGCTATCCAGGCAGATCTTTCAAAGGTAGGTATCAACTTAAAGGTTGAGCAGCAGGAGTGGAACGTATTCCTTAACAGCCGTAAGGACGGACAGTTTGATTTCGCCCGTGAGGGATGGCTTATGGATTACAACGATCCAATCAACATGCTTGAGATGTTCACAACAAAATCAGGTAACAACGATATGCAGTTCGGTCGTTAATTTGATTTTGCTATCATAACAAAGCCGCTCGTGCCATTCGCACGACGATGCGAATAACATGCAGAGTATACAGGAAGTCATACAGCTATTGTATGGCTTCCTTTTTTTGCGTTTAAAGTGGGCTTTTCAGAGCGAAAAAAGGCTCTTTAAAAAAATATGATAATGGTGTAAAATTATTATTGTATAGTTTTAGAATGATGTTTGAGGGTGTGTGATGATTTTAGGACTAAGTGATACGGAAAAGAAATTTAAGACAGCGATGGATACGGCGGGTGCCGATATGACAGTGGTCAACAGCTGGCTTAAGCTGTATGTCAAAACAAAAAAGAATTCCTCCGGTGTTGCAAAGCGCTATTATGGCGTGAAGACAGGCTTAAGCAGTCTGCTTTCAGATTTAAAGGAGCTTGAGCAACAAGTTATCGGGTATTGTGAGCTCACAGGAACAGACCGGAAGCACTTTGGAGAGCTGATAAAGGCTTGCAAAGCGAAAAGCGGCATGTTTGACGATGAATTTTTAATCAGCAAGGTGGACACGGATTTTCACACGACTCTGGACTCTGTTGTAAAGCAGGGGGAGAGATATCTGTCATCCTTTGACAACGGTATCATTTTACAGAGTGAGATAGAGAATCTGATACACCTGACAAATGAGGGGCTTGAAAGGAAAAAGCCTGATTTGTTTGCTCTGTCATATTTCTATCTGGGGCACAGCAACAAAGAGCTTGCAGAGCTAAATTTCACACAAAAGACTAAGAGAGTGCATGAGATATATTACGAGGAGTTCTGGAAGGATATATTAAAGCAGCTTGAGGCATGTGTGAAGCAGGCTGAGGCCATAAACGATAAGTATGAGGGCACGACAGACCGGCGCACGGCAAGGATACTGTCGGAGCTTAATCCGCTGCTTGTGGGTGTTACAAAGCAATGGGAGCCGGAACAGACAGCAGAATACATACTGCGCGATATGTGCAGGATATTCAGGGATTGACATAGAAAAATGCAGATTGATAAAGGAGCAGAATATGGATGTTATAATTTGGGCAATTATCTTAGGAGCTGTTTTTTACATTAACAAAAAATCAAAGAGCGCAGGCAGTAAAAACACGCAGCCAAACAAACCGAGACCGCAGCAGAAGCAGATACAGCAGATATGGAACAGCATGCAGAATACAGTTCAGTCGGGTATGAATGCATTGAACCAGACATATCAGCAGAAACAACAGCCACAGATGCAGCAGAGAGCACATCAGCCTCAGAGACCACAGATGCAGCAGAGAGTACAGCCACAGCAGAGACCACAGCAGAGCAATCCGGATATAGTGCAGAGGGCCGTGAAAAATAACGCACGCTTTGCGGATGATACGACACAAAAAGAGCTTGAGACTATGCACGGACATAGCGAGGCACAGCAGAGGATGACTCAGGAGCACTCAAGAAACTGCCAGACACTGCATACCAAAGCGGCAGACGGTGCAAAGATTATAGAGGCTGAGACACAGAGCATGTTTGGCAGTGTTGAGGATCTGATTGCCATGGGATACAGCGGCAATCTGGAGTTTGAGAGAGATTTCCTTGGGGAAGGCTTAGACATGATTAACAACTTTTAAATAATAGGAAAAGAGGCAGAAATGATGGACAGAACACCAAAGCCCGGAGAGCTTTACAGGCACTTTAAGAATAAGCTGTATCAGATAGTTACAGTGGCAACACATTCAGAGACAGGGGAAAAGCTTGTGATTTATCAGGCTTTATATGATGATTTTGGGATATACGCCAGACCACTCGACATGTTTGTAAGCGAGGTGGACCATGAGAAATATCCTGATGTGAAGCAGAAATACAGATTTGAGAAGATCACACTTAAGGATAAGCCGGAGGATATGTCGGGGAAGAGTATCTCTTTGAGCACTAATGCGATTGCAGCTAATGCACCTGAAGCTGTGAGTGTTCAGACACAGGCATGTTATGAGCCGGCACCAGATGCAGATGAAGGCCAGGCACCGGATCCGCGTTTGCTGGAGTTTCTTGATGCGGATACCTTTGAAGAGAAGTACAATATACTTATTTCAATGAGGGATATCATAACCGACCGCCTTATAGATGACATAGCGGTGGTTATGGATGTTGTAGTTCCTGAGGGTCCATTGCAAAAGCGGTATGATGATTTAAAGAATACGATAAAGACCAGGCAGTACTATGAATTTTCCAATCGGCTCAGATAGCTGTTGTGATATTTGCCGGATTCAGTGACATCCTCGCCAAACCAGTCAGGCGCTGTGAATTCATTTGCTGCGTCGACAGAGTCGAATTCAACCTCCACAAGTGTAAGAGGAGCCAGATCACCCTCAAATACATCAAGCTCTGCGGTCAGACCACCGTCAAGAGGTATGAGATAGCGTGTCTTTTCGATGAGACGACCGTCAATCTTTTGGACAAGATGGTCGTAGGCTTCTTTTGTGAGAGGAAGATTGTACTCCTCGCGCACCATAAGACCGGCTCCCTTGTAGGTCATATAATAGCTGTCATTTGAGCGTCTGACTCTGACAACAGGCGAGGTGCACAGATAGCCCTGGGCGATTTTTTTGCTCGCGTAGCTGTCTAAATTGGAAGGAAGCTGTTTAAGTAAGTATTTTCTTTCGATTTCCATGGTATATCCTTTCAGGTTACTGGTAGATTTATAGTTACGGTTTATACTTTTGTTTTACCCTCATATCATTTATATATGATTATAATGACCGGTATTTAAAAATTCAAGGACGAACCGCAGTTTTTTATAGTATGATTAAAGGGTCAAAAGGTATCATAGTATTATCAAAGAAAAATAAAGGAGAAAAATATGATTAAAGTAGGAATTTTTATGGCAGACGGCTGTGAGGAAATTGAAGGACTTACAGTAGTCGATATAGTTAGAAGAGCAAAGCTTGAGATTGAAACCATATCAATCACGGAAAAAGCCGAGGTGACAAGCTCTCATCAGGTGACATTTAAGACAGATACCACAAAGGCACAGGCTGATTTTGACAGCTACGATGCAATCGTACTGCCGGGAGGCATGCCGGGTACATTAAACCTCGGTGCGGATGAGACAGTAGTAAAGACAATTAAGAGCTTTGCCGCTGAGGGAAAACTTGTTGCAGCGATATGTGCAGCGCCTAGCGTGCTCGGTGAGAATCATATACTTGAGGGCAAAAAAGCTACCTGTCATCCGGGCTTTGAGGAAAAGCTGCTCGGTGCACAATGGCTTGAGCAGCCTGTAGTTGTGGATGGCAATGTGATTACAAGTCGTGGAATGGGAACAGCTATTGCGTTTGCACTCGAGCTTGTCAGATACTTCACAGACGATGCCACAGTAGAGCATATTCGACAGGGACTGGTATACTAATACAACGTTCAGCAAATAATCATATTATTAGTATTATAACAAAAGAGGTCACACACCAACCCCATGGTGCGCGGCCTCTTTTTATGCTTGCATTTGAAGCGTACATTTGAAGCCTGCTATTGCAGAGCTTATTTCATCTGCTGCTCCTGCTTCATGATCATCTGCTTGACCATTTCGCCACCGATTGAACCGGCCTGCTTAGAAGTAAGGTCACCGTTGTAGCCCTCTTTTAAAGGAACTCCAAGCTCTGAAGCAACCTCTTCCTTGAAACGGCTCATAGCCTCTTTTGCCTCCAGTACAGAAGCCTTTTTACTACTTGATGCTGCCATAATGCAATACCTCCTTTTAAAACGTTATACACAAGCTGTATGTGTATGGAAATATTATGCCGTAAAATGACAAAAATATGTTTTGGTATTGCTGACAATTTATGGAATTATACACAAAAGCAAATTTAATGTAAAAAACACTGGAAATAGTGGATTTGTTGTGTTATAATCATCCAATGACTGGGCTTAGCAGTTTAAAAAGCATGCCCACATTACATTTGATGTACATACCATTCATATATATTTTTAAGGAGGATAACGATTGACATGAGTGTACAGGTTGAGAATTTAGAGCATAATATGGCGAAGCTTACTATTGAGGTAGCAGCTGAGGAATTAGAGAAAGCATTGGATTCTGCATATCAGAAGCAGAAGAAACAGATTAGCGTACCTGGATTCCGTAAAGGAAAAGTGCCAAGAGCTATGATTGAGAAAATGTATGGAGCAGGTGTGTTCTACGAGGATGCAGCAAACATTCTTATGCAGCAGACATACGCAGGTGCGGTTGACGAGAGCGGTGTTGACATTGTTTCACGCCCAACAGTTGAGGTTACTCAGATTGAGAAGGGACAGCCTTTCATCTACACAGCAGAGGTTGCTGTAAGACCAGAGGTTACTCTTGGTAAGTACATGGGCGTTACAGTTACAAAGATCGACACATCAGTTTCTGATGAAGAGGTTGACGCTGAGCTTGAGAACCAGAGAAACAAAAATGCAAGAACAGTTACAGTTACAGATCGTCCTGTAGCAGAGGGAGATACAGCAGTTATCGACTTTGAGGGATTTGTTGACGGAGTAGCTTTCGAGGGTGGAAAGGGTGAGAATCATCCATTAGAGATCGGTTCACACACATTCATCGATACATTCGAGGATCAGTTAGTAGGAAAGAACACAGGCGATGAGGTTGAGGTCAATGTAACATTCCCTGAGAAGTATCAGGCAGCAGACCTTGCAGGAAAGCCGGCTACATTCAAGGTTAAGATCAACGAGATCAAGGCTAAGGAGCTTCCAGAGCTTGATGATGAGTTTGCACAGGATGCAGCAGGTGTTGATACATTAGCTGAGTACAAAGAGGAAATCAAAAAGAACCTCACAGAGAAGAAAGAGACAGAAGCTAAGAAGACTAAAGAGGATGAGGCTATCCAGAAGATTATCGACAAGTCAAAGATGGATCTTCCTGAGGCAATGATTGAGACACAGTGTGAGACAATGGTTGAGGAGTTCGCTCAGAGAATCGCACAGAGCGGTCTTACAATGGAGCAGTACTTACAGTTCTCAGGCATGACAGTTGACCAGCTTAAGGATCAGGTTCGTCCTGAGGCTACAACACGTATCCAGAGCAGCCTTGTACTTGAGCAGATTGCCAAGGAGGAAAACATCGAGGTTACTGATGCAGATATCGATGCTGAGGTAGAGAAGATGGCTAAGGCATACGGCATGGAGGCTGATAAGCTTAAAGAGTACATGGGAGATGCTGAGAAGGAGTCTATGAAGAAAGACCTTGCTATCACAAAGGCTGTAGATCTTATCATGGACAACGTTAAAGAGCGTGCAAAGGCAAAGAAAAAGGCTGATGCAGAAGAGTCTACAGAAGAATAAGATTTTTGAATCAAGATTTGATTGACTGGCTCAGAAGCCTATTTTCTGAGCCGGTCTTTTGAGCTTTTATAAAGGAGGTATTTTATATGAGTTTAGTACCATATGTCATTGAACAGACCAGCAGAGGAGAGCGCAACTACGACATTTACTCCAGATTATTAAAAGATCGTATCATTTTCCTTGGAGAGGAAGTAAATGAGACAACAGCCAGCCTTGTTGTTGCCCAGCTTTTATTCCTTGAGTCCGAGGATCCGAATAAGGATATCCACCTTTACATCAATTCACCGGGTGGAATGGTTACAGCAGGACTTGCTATTTACGATACTATGCAGTACATCAAGTGTGATGTTTCAACAATCTGTATCGGTCTTGCAGCAAGCATGGGAGCTTTCCTTCTTGCAGGCGGTGCAAAGGGCAAGAGATATGCTCTTCCAAATGCAGAGATTATGATTCATCAGCCATCTGGCGGTGCAAAGGGTCAGGCTACTGAGATTCAGATTGCTGCAGAAAATATTTTAAAGACAAAGAAGAGATTAAACGAAATTTTAGCAGCCAATACAGGCAAGCCATACGAGACAATTGCAGCTGATACAGAGCGAGACAACTATATGTCAGCACAGGAAGCCGCAGAGTATGGTCTCATAGACAGTGTAATAACAAACAGATAATCAGAAGTTAGATGAATTTAAGAGGGTACCCCATATGGGATGCCCTCATGCAATAAAAGGAGTTAATAATGGCAGGAAAAAACGACGGAAAGATTCGCTGCTCATTTTGCGGTAAGACACAGGACCAGGTAAATCGTTTGATTTCCGGACCTAATGGAGCTTTTATCTGCGATGAGTGTATAGATATATGTGCCGAGATTCTTGAGGAAGAAGGCGTAGATGGCCATGAGGACAAAAGCAGCGCTAAGGATGATATAAATCTTGTTACTCCGGAGGAGCTTAAGGCGTTTCTGGACGATTATGTAATAGGACAGGACCAGGCAAAGAAGGTGCTTTCGGTTGCTGTTTACAATCACTATAAGAGAGTTCTGGCAGGTGATACATCAGATGTAGAGCTTCAGAAGAGTAATATTCTCATGCTTGGACCTACAGGCTCAGGAAAGACACTTCTTGCGCAGACACTTGCCAGAGTGATAAATGTTCCATTTGCTATCGCTGATGCTACAACACTTACAGAGGCAGGATACGTAGGTGAGGATGTGGAGAATATCCTATTAAAGCTTATTCAGGCGGCAGATTATGATATCGAGCGTGCAGAGCATGGTATCATTTATATAGATGAGATAGATAAAATTACAAAGAAATCAGAGAATGTCTCAATCACCAGAGATGTGTCAGGTGAGGGTGTACAGCAGGCTCTTTTAAAGATTCTTGAGGGCACAGAGGCATCTGTACCGCCACAGGGCGGAAGAAAGCATCCGCAGCAGGAGCTTATTCCTATTGATACTACTAATATACTTTTTATCTGCGGTGGAGCATTTGATGGTCTGGAAAAAATTATCGACAGTCGTATGGATACATCATCTATAGGCTTCAATTCAGATGTAAAGTCAAAGACAGAGCTCAATGTAGGAGAGGCGTTTAAGCATGCACTTCCACAGGATTTTGTAAAGTTTGGATTGATTCCTGAGTTTATCGGACGTGTACCTATTACCGTTTCTCTCGAGGCACTCGACAGGGATGCACTTATCCGTATACTTAAGGAGCCTAAGAACTCGCTTATCAAGCAGTACACCAAGCTCTTTGAGCTTGACGGAGTAGGTCTTGAGTTCACAGATGATGCAGTCAATGCTATCGCTGACAAGGCACTTGAGAGAAAGACAGGAGCCAGAGGTCTTCGTGCCATCATGGAGGCTGTTATGCTTGACCTTATGTATCGTATACCGTCAGACAAGAGCATCAGCAAGTGCGTAATCGACAAGGATACAGTTGAGGAAAACTTAAAGCTTGATGGTGATTGCGTGCCTGAGGCATATATCGAGGAAAAAGCGGCATCGTAAGTACATGGCGGTATTTTACAAAAGATACAGCATCGGATAATATAAATTGCACAGCGGTTTGTTATGCATGGCTGTGCAATAATACAGGAGATATAAGTGGAAGAACAGATTATGAATATGCCTGCAGTAGCGCTGAGAGGGCTTACTATTCTGCCGGGGATGATTGCCCATTTCGACATCAGCAGAGAGCGCTCCCTTCGTGCTGTCGAGGAGGCTATGGAGCAGGATCAAAAGATTTATCTTGTCACACAAAGGAATGTGGACAGTGAGGACCCGACTCAGGAAGATCTCTATCAGATGGGTATTGTTGCTGATATAAAGCAGGTTGTCAGATTACAGAATGATGTTGTGAGAATACTTGTAGATGGAATAAGCCGGGCAGCATTGCTTGGCTTTACCGGTAATGAGAAGTACCTTGAGGCAGAAATCTGTTATTGTGATAGTAATGCAGACAGCCTGCCGGATGATCTCAGGGAAGCCATGCTTCTCGGAGTCAGAGAGGCTTTTCACAGATATGCGGCAGTCGTCGGCAAAATCAGCAAGGAGCTTATCAGACAGATAGATCAGTATGAGGATCTTGAAAAGCTCATTGATTATGTAACCAACAATCTGCCGGTGTCATATGAGCTTAAGCAGCAGGTGCTTGAGGCAGAGGATATCAATGACAGATATCAGGTTATAGTATCATTACTTCTCTCCCAGGTGGAGGTTATTTCCATAAAGAATGAGCTTCAGAAAAAAGTAAAGGTTCGTGTGGACAAGCATCAGAAGGAGTATGTGCTTCGTGAACAGCTTGGTGTGATACGTGAGGAGCTGGGCGAGAATGCTGACTCGGAGGCTGATGAATATGAGAAAAAGCTATCTGAGTTAGATGCGCCTGACTACGTAAAGGAAAAGACGAAAAAAGAGATAAAGCGCTTTAGAAATATGAGCAGCAGCTCATCAGAGAGCACTGTTGAGAGAGGCTATATAGAGACTGTACTTGAGCTTCCGTGGAATAGGATGTCTGTGGACAACAAGGATCTTGACCATGCAGCACAGGTGCTCGATGATGATCACTACGGATTAAAGGATGTCAAGGAGAGAATACTTGAGTTTCTGGCAGTCAGAAATCTGACAAGCAAGGGAGAGAGTCCTATAATTTGTCTTGTAGGTCCTCCGGGAACAGGAAAGACAAGCATAGCCCGTTCAATTGCGTCTGCACTGGAGAAGAAATATGTGCGTATTTCTCTTGGTGGTGTGCGTGATGAGGCAGAAATCCGTGGACACAGAAAGACATATATCGGTGCTATGCCGGGCCGTATAGTAAATGGCTTAAGACAGGCAGGCGTTTCAAATCCTCTCATGCTGTTGGATGAGATAGATAAGGTGTCAAGTGACTACAAGGGTGACACATCAGCCGCTCTTCTCGAGGTGCTTGACAGTGAGCAGAACTGCAGATTCAGGGATCATTACATTGAGATGCCTGTGGATTTGTCGGAGGTGCTTTTTATTGCAACGGCAAATGAGGTTTCAGGCATTCCAAAGCCGCTTCTTGACAGGATGGAGCTTATTGAGGTGTCAAGCTACACTGAAAATGAGAAATTTCACATAGCAAAGGAACACCTGGTTGAGAAGCAAAAGAGCAAAAACGGAATTAAAAAGGAACAGCTTACGATAACAGACTCGGCCCTAAAGGATATTATCAGGCTGTACACCAGAGAGGCCGGAGTCAGAAGCCTTGAGAGGACTATCGGCAAGCTGTGCCGCAAGGCTGCCAGGGAAATCTTTAAGGACAGCGAAGCTGCTGTAAAGGTTACAAAGACCAATCTTAAGACATATCTGGGCAATCCGAAGTACAGTCCGGAGAAGAAAAATGATCGCGCAGAGGTTGGAATCGTTAGAGGCCTGGCATGGACCAGCGTGGGCGGAGTCACACTCGAGGTTGAGGTGAATGTGCTACCGGGCAAGGGTGAGCTCGTGCTCACCGGTAAGCTTGGTGATGTGATGAAGGAGTCGGCACAGGCGGCACTTAGCTATGTGCGCTCAATAAGCGAAGGATATGGCATTGATGCAGAGTTTTACACGAAGCATGATATCCATATACATATCCCGGAGGGCGCAGTGCCAAAGGACGGACCATCTGCGGGTATCACTATGGCGACAGCCATGCTCTCGGCTATTACAGACAGAGCTGTCAGGGCAGATGTAGCCATGACGGGCGAGATAACACTACGCGGCAGGGTGCTTCCGATAGGAGGACTCAAGGAAAAGCTGCTTGCAGCCAAAGTAATCGGAATAAAAACAGTATGTATTCCAAAGGATAATGAAAAGGACCTGGAGGAGATTTCAAAAGAAATAACAGACGGCATGGAAATCGTGCCGGTGGAGAGATTTTCACAGGTGGAGAAGATAGCATTTGTAAAATAAGAATGAGGAAGAGATTATGGTAATTAAAAGTGTTAATTTAGAGACAGTTTGCGGAATTACAAGCACAATCCCTGACAATGAGTATAATGAGGTGGCATTTGCCGGCAAGTCAAATGTAGGCAAGTCGTCACTGATCAACGCACTCATGAACAGAAAGTCACTTGCCAGGATCTCTTCACAGCCCGGCAAGACACAGACCATCAATTTTTATAACGTCAATGACGCCATGTATCTGGTCGATCTGCCGGGCTATGGCTATGCCAATGCCAATATCGAGATAAAAGCTAAATGGGGACAGATGATAGAAAACTATCTTCACACCTCCAAAAAGCTTCAGGCAGTGTTTCTTTTAATAGATATAAGGCATGAGCCATCGGACAATGATATCATGATGTATGACTGGATGGTAAACCAGGGCTTTGCACCGATTATCATTGCAACCAAATCTGATAAATTGAAAAAAAGCCAGATTGCCGCACACATAAAGACTATCAAGGATGTGCTTCATGTGAAGCCGGGCACGGTAGTTATACCGTTTTCGTCCATGTCAAAGGAAGGCAGGGACGAAATCTGGAATCTCATAGATTCACTCGTGTTTGACGAGGAGACGCTTCTTGCCATGAAACAGGAGGAAGAAGCAAAGCGCGAGGCAAAATCAGCTGCAAAAAGAGCCGCTGCATCCCAGCCACACAAAAAGGAGCGCTGGAAGAAGACCGGAAAGCCGGTTGCCAAAAAGACTAAAGAACGCAGAGATAAGGCCAAGAGCAAAAAAAGCGTTAATAATCATAAAAAGAAATAAAGTTATAGAAAGAAAGGCGAATATTTAATATATGAAGAATAAATGCAAATTTGTAGGCATTATGTTTTTGTGTATATTGATAGTGTGTACGCTTGCGGTAATGGCATATGAGCACACAGCAGGTATGAAAGGCGCTGCCGGTGGAGCATCAAATGCTTCGGGCAATACAAAAAATACTGACGAAGCAGACGATATGCTTACTGTCGTGACATCCTTCTATCCAATGTACATTGCCACTTTAAACATAGTGGATGGTGTGAACGGAGTGAGACTTGAAAACTTAAGCGAGCCACAGACCGGTTGTCTGCACGATTTTCAGCTAACACCGGAGGATATGAAGCTTTTATCCACAGCCGATGTTTTTGTAATAAACGGAGGCGGTATAGAGTCGTTTATGTCAGATGTAGCAAAGGCGTATCCGAAGCTTGATGTGGTTGAGGCCTGTGAGGATGTGGCACTTCTTTCTGAGGATGATGCAGACAGTGACCACGACCATGATCACGACGCAGACACAGAATCGGACAGTGACCACGACCATGACCACGAAGCAGACGCAGAATCAGATAGCGCGCATGACCATGACCACGGTGATGAGAATGCCCATGCATGGATGAGCGTGCCGCGTTACCGCACCATGGTTCAGACAATCGCATCCCGGCTTGCCGAAAAGGATGCAAAGCATGCTGATGAATATTATGCAAATGCAAAAGCATATGATGCAAAGCTTGCAGTGCTTGAAGAAAAGATAAATAGCATAAAGAGTCTTACCAATGGACAGAATATCATCATATTCCATGAGGCCTATGCATATGTAGCTGATGATTTTTCCATGAATGCATGCTATCTGTTAGACCTTGACGAGGAGCGCTCAGTCAGCGCAGGTGAGATAAAGCAGGTAATAGGTGCCATAAAGGATGACGGAGTGTCGGTAATACTCGCTGAGGAGCTCTACGGAAAGAGCATGGGAGATACCGTATCGCGTGAGACAGATGTGCATGTGATTTATATCGACCCTCTCAACAGGGGAGAGTACGACAAGGACAGCTATCTTGATGGTATGGAGCACAATATAGAGCTTATCAAAGAGGCATTTACTAAATAAAATTGGAGAAAATATGCGGAAAATAATACAGCCATGTGGCTTTCATTGCATAAAAATAAATAACCTTGGAGTGAGCTTCGGAGAGCAGACGGTGCTTGAGGATGTAAATATGCACATACACTGTGGCTCCTTCAATGTCATAATAGGCCAAAACGGTGCCGGAAAATCTACACTTATAAAGGCGATACTGGGCGAGATACCTCACACCGGTACGATTGAGTTCAAGGATACTAAGGACGGACATATGGCTAAGCTTAAAATCGGCTATGTGCCGCAGTCTGTCAATATCGAGAAAAATACACCGGTCAGCGTGTATGACCTCATAGCAAGCTATCAGTACAATTATCCTGTTTTTCTGCCAAAGAGCAAAAAGATAGAGGCAAAGATAAGGGAGACACTCGAGGTATTTGAGGCTGAGGAGCTCATCGACAAGCAGGTGTGCAACCTCTCGGGAGGACAGCTGCAGAGAGTGCTTCTTTCCATGGCAATCATGGACGAGCCGAACTTGCTGCTGTTGGATGAGCCGGTGTCCGGAATAGACCAAAACGGCATGGAGCTTTTCTATAAGACCATGGATTATTTAAAGACTCACTATGACCTTGCAATCATACTGATATCGCACGATTTGGACTATGTGGCAAAGTACGCAGACCATGTTGTGCTGCTTGATAAGACCGTTGCAAAGCAGGGAACTGTGAAGGAAGTCTTCGAGAGCAAGGAATTTGAGAGAATTTTTTACACAGGAGAGGAATCCTGGGTGAGAGAGGAGGAACACAAATGAATATAACCTCCTGGCTTCAATATGATTTTATGAGAAATGCCCTTATCGCTGTGCTCATCATCACACCGCTTTTTGGCATAATGGGAACCATGATTGTAAACAAAAAGATGGCATACTTTTCAGATGCACTCGGACATTCAGCACTTACAGGAATCGCTGTCGGAGTGGTATGCGGCATGGCAGACACCTCGCTTGCCATGGTGATATTTGCGATAGTGTTTGCACTTCTTTTAAATAAGATAGGCAGTCTGAACACTGCATCGACAGATACCATTATATCGGTATTTTCATCGTGCTCTGTGGCGATAGGTCTTGCGATACTGTCAAAGGGCGGCAATTTCAGCAAATACTCAAGTATACTGGTGGGCGATGTGCTAAGCATCACAAAGACTGAGATAGTTTATCTAATTGTGATTTTTGTGGTCACTATAGTGTTCTGGGTGCTTTGCTTCAATAAGCTCAACGCCATATGTATACACAGGAGCGTGGCAAAAAGCAAGGGTATCCATGTGCGTCTTCTGGATAATCTGTTTGCGGTGCTTGTAGCACTCATAGTTATGCTATCCATCAAGTGGATAGGCATACTTATCATAAATGCTCTGCTTATATTACCGGCGGCTTCATCAAGGAATATTTCGGAAAATATGCGTGAGTATCATTTCTTTTCAGTGATATTTTCAGTATTTTCCGGTATAGTCGGCCTCGCAGTGTCATACTACACCAATGTGGCAACAGGCCCGATGATAGTGATTATTGCATCGGTAATATATTTTTCGACATTTATATTTGGCAGAAAGCTGAAAAAATAACGGCTAAAGCTATAAGCAACAGATACAAAACAGCCGATACACAATATAAGAGATAAACTGTTTAGCTATATCAGACGCTATACAGGTTGATAATAGTATAGCGGGAAAGGATTCCCGCACGCACATTACCAGGGAGGGATGAGAGATGTTAGATGCTATTTCAAGTGTAGTTTCAGCAGTAGCGGCGCAGAGTGTCACAGCAAAGGACGAGGCGCAGACAAAGAATACTAATACCGCTTCAAAGAAGCAGGATGCAAAGACGGATAAGTCGGATGCAAAGACTGCAGGCTTCAGCGAGGAGGCAGCTGTATATGAGAAATCAGACAGCAAGGATGATTCAAAGGATACTGCAAAGAGCACAGTAAACCAGAAGATGAGCAAGGCAGACAGAGATGCACTGGTACAGGCACTTAAGGATGATGCCAACGCCAGACAGCAGCAGCTTATCGAGATCGTCAGAAAGTCCATGACAGGACAGGCTACAACCTGGGACAAGTCACAGGGCTTAAAGAGTCTGTTTGAGAATCTGACTGTAGATGCAGATACGATAGCGCAGGCCAAAAAGGACATCGCAGAGGATGGATACTGGGGAGTTGAGAAGACCTCAGACCGTATTCTTGACTTTGCAAAGGCACTGTCGGGAGGCGACAAGGACAAGGCTGATGAGCTTTTGAATGCATTCAAGAAAGGCTTTTCACAGGCAACAGGAGCCTGGGGAGACAAGCTGCCATCAATATGTCAGGATACATATGATGCAGTGCTCAAGAAGTTTGATGACTGGAAGAATGGCACAGAGGACACACAGGTACAGGGCTAGAAGCCGGATGTGTATGTAAAAGTGTCGTGATGGAACGAATATTATATAAGAAATCTGATTTATGAATTATGAAAAGGGGGCTGCACGCAGCGTGCAGTCACCTTTTTAGTGCTTGTATAATTTTTTGAGAGGTGTATAATAGAAGAATAGTATATAAGTATCATTATTCATGTGGAGGAAATATCATGAAATTAGACATGTCAAAGTGGAAAGCACTTAGCATCAAAAATCGTTTAAAGAAAGGCTTCAGACTGACTACATTTGTAGCATCGGCATCGGGGGTTATCGCGGGTATTCTTATGATTCTTGTATCAATGAGATATTCCAGCGCACTAACCTTTTACGGATTTTCACAGGGAGATATAGGAAAGGTTATGGTAACCTTCTCAGAGACACGAAGCGCTACACGAGCTCTTATCGGTTATACAGCTTCTGACACATTAAGTAAGATGTCTGATACACATGATTCTAAAAAGGAATCATTTCAAAAATACTGGAAAGAGCTGCAAAGCTCTATAAAGACAGATGAGGAGCAGGCTATATATGATGATATAAACAGTAAGCTCGACTCATACTGGAGTCTCGATGATGAAATCGGACAGTTAGGTAGGAATGCTACAGATCCTGAGACACAGAAGGAGGCCGAGGAGAGAGCAGTAGCAGAGCTTGCACCTGCATATGATGATATATATCAGCAGCTTGTTGCCCTTATGGATACAAAGGTAACAGATGGAGATAATTTAAGCAAGAGATTATCATTAGTATCATATGCCGTATTTGGTATTGTTATTGTTATCATTGTCAGTTCATATTTTATCTCGATGAAAATCGGGGACGGAGTTGCAGTTGGTATTTCTAAACCACTCGATGAGTTAAAACAGAGATTACGTACATTTGCACAGGGTGATCTTGAGGCTCCATTCCCGGCAGTTGATTCACAAGATGAAATTGCTGATATGGTAGGGGTTGCGAAAAACATGGCAGCAGACCTTAAGACTATCATATCTGACTCTGACAAGCTTCTTGGAAAGATGGCAGAAGGAGATTATACAGTTTCATCAGACATGGAAGATAAATATACCGGAGATTTTATTGGACTTCTCATGGCAATGCGTCAGATGAAGACACAGATGAATGATGTTATGTCACATATCAATGAGATATCATCACTTGTTACAGCAGGTTCTAACAACCTTGCTCAGGCAGCACAGGAAATAGCAGAAGGTACTATGGATCAGTCAGCAGCCATTGAGGAGCTTCAGGCTACATTTGCAGATATCACAGGCGGTGTTGAGAAAACATCTGAGAAGCTCAATGATACATACAGGATTGCACAGGAGTATGCTGAGGAAGCAGATCACAGCCATACAGAGATGCAGGGCATGGTTGATGTTATCGGACGCATCAATGATACATCTAAGCAGATTGAGAATATCATTTCTGAGATTGAGGATATTGCCAGTCAGACAAACCTTCTTTCACTCAATGCAGCTATCGAGGCAGCGCGTGCAGGTGAGGCAGGTAAAGGATTCGCAGTTGTTGCGGGACAAATCAGAAGTCTTTCAGAGCAGAGTGCCAAGGCTGCGGTTGACACACGTCAGCTTATAGAGAGTGCCATTGCGGTATCTAACGAGGGTAATGAAGCTGCAGAGCGCGTAAGTACTTCTATTGAAAAGGTTATCAATGGTATGAAGGAAGTTGCAGATTCTTCTCAAAAACTCAGCGAGATTGCAGAGGAGCAGGCAAAGGCTATGGAGCAGGCAGAGGCCGGTATTAATCAGATATCAGATGTTGTACAGTCCAACTCAGCAAATGCAGAGGAAACATCAGCAACAAGTGAGGAGCTTTCAGCACAGGCGGAGACAATGAACGAGCTGATTAGCAAATTTATATTGGAAAAGAAATAGAAAAATTGTACATACGAGTTTAGAGAAACTTTTTAAAAAAAGCCCCACAAGCATTATTGATATGCTGTGAGGCTTTTTGTTGTGGTGCGTTAGAGGGTTACTTTTTAAATCTAGTAAACATGTACTATGTGAACATAGTTTTTTGTGCGATACGTGGAAAATCTGAAAAGTAATGAAAATGAACAATTAAATGAGAATATTTAAATTTGCTCTTTTTGGCAGGGTGTGTTATAATCCTTGTATACAAAAAACAGAGGTAATACAATATGGGTAGTAATAACGATATTTCATTAAAAGCATTAGCCAAGATTAATCTGGGGCTCGATGTTGTGAGGCGCAGAGAGGACGGATATCATGAGGTCCGTATGATTATGCAGACCATTCATCTGTATGACAGGCTTGATATCAAAAGGACAAAGGAGCCTGGCATACAGATACAGACCAATCTGTCTTTTCTCCCTGTAAACGAGAACAATCTCATATACAAGGCTGCAAAGCTTCTGATGGATGAGTTTTCTATAACTGACGGTGTATCAGTGAAGCTGGACAAGCGTATTCCTGTTGCAGCAGGGATGGCGGGGGGCAGTACTGATGCGGCGGCTATGCTTATAGGTGTAAACAGGCTTTTTTCACTGGGACTGACAAAGAGAGAGCTTATGGAAAGAGGTGTGCAGATAGGGGCGGATGTACCATACTGTATTATGAGAGGCACGGCGCTGGCCGAGGGCATAGGAGAGGCGCTTAGTCCTCTTCCTCCAATGGTAAAGTGTCCGGTGCTTATTGCAAAGCCGTCCATCTCGGTATCCACAAAATTTGTGTACCAGAATCTGAAGCTTGATGATACGACTATTCATCCGGATATAGACCGCCTGATAGATGATATAAAGGCTAAGAATCTGCATGATATCGCAGCACATATGGGAAATGTCTTAGAGACCGTGACCATACCAAACTATCCGGTGATAGACGAGATAAAGAAGCATATGCTTTCAAATGGTGCGGTAGGAGCCATGATGAGCGGTAGTGGTCCGACGGTTTTTGGTCTGTTTGACGATGAAGATACTGCAAAGAAAGCGTACAAAGCCATGAGAAGCTCACATCTTGCCAGACAGGTGTATCTGACATCTGTATACAATAATCGCAAATAACGTGATATCCGGATAGCACAGCGGGTGCTTTATAGTTACTTTTTTCTTATATGTGAGAATTATAATACAAGAGATAGGAGAAGTTTGATGACTGATAATTTAACTTTAAATATGGATGCATATCTGCCACTGCGTGATGTGGTGTTTAATACACTTCGTGAGGCAATTTTAAAGGGCGAGCTCAAGCCGGGAGAGAGACTTATGGAGCTGCAGCTTGCGTCAAAGCTTGGAGTCAGCCGTACACCTATACGTGAAGCAATCAGAATGCTTGAGCAGGAGGGGCTTGCAGTCACAATGCCGAGAAAGGGCGCAGAGGTTGCCAAGATGACTCTCAAGGATATGGAGGATGTGCTTGAGGTGAGAGAGGCTCTCGATGAGCTTGCAGCCAAAATAGCCTGTAAGAAAATCAGTGATGAGCAGCTTGCGAATCTAAAAACCATAAAGGACGAGTTCAAGAGGAGCATGGACTCAGGAGATGTGAAAAAGATAGCTGAGGAGGATGTGAAGTTTCACGATGCTATCTATGAGGCGACCAACAATGCGAAGCTTGTATCTATGATGAACAATATCCGTGAGCAGATGTACCGCTACAGAGTGGAGTATTTGAAGGACCCAAAGAATTATCCGATGCTTGTGAAGGAGCATGATGCCATCTACAGGGCGCTTGAGGCAAGAAATATGGAGCTTGTGACTACAGAAATGCATACGCATGTGGCTAATCAGGCGGTTGCTGTGAAGGCTGTGATACAAAAGCAGGATGAAGAGAAGAAATAAAACAGAAATATAACAACAATATAACAAGAATATAGCAGACAAAGATAATAAAATACAAAATAATATAACAAAACCAAGGGCTGCCGGCCGCACTGACGTGTGAACGGTGCCCTTTTTTAGTGGCTTAGTTAGTGGCTTAGATAATAGCAAAAAATAAGTAATCAGGGATATTTGCGGGCTTGTATGGTCATACTATATCAGGGATTTTAAATCTTACGGGATTTATTGGGTATATAGGAGAGTTAAAGATGACCACAAACATAGATGAGAACATAAAAAGCTTCAGGCAGATATATTCTGACTGCTCAGATATCAAGATGCAGGAGATGTATCTGGGGCGTGATGCTTCCATAAAGTGTTTTGTTGCATATATTGAGGTGACATGTGCAGGCTCCGGTATCAATAACAGTGCGTTTGGACGATTTACATCATACCTTGAAGGGATAGACCGGGATCAGGTTAAGGAAGTACTTGACAAAAATCAGGCAGCTCTATCCGAATTTGCACATCTGCACACGGTTAATGAGGCAGCCCAGATGATGCTGACAGGAGACGTGATTTTTTTTGTGGATGGCTATCCGGATGCCTTCAAGCTTCCAGACAAGGGATATCCCGCCATGTCAATTCAGGAGATTGATTCGGAAAAGGTCATAAGAGGCTCAAATGAGGGCTTTGCTGATTCAATAAAGATAAATACTGCACTTATCAGGCGCAGGTTAAGGAGCACTCGCTTAAAGTGTAAAGAGGTGAAAAAGGGGCTTCGCGGACACAGCAATGTGGACATATTGTATGTGAGAGACCTCGTAAAACCGGGGCTTGTAGAGGAAGTGGAAAAGAATCTGGACAGCTATGTGATAGACCATGTGGGTGACTCGGGAGTTCTTGAACAGTTTGCTGAGGCAAAATGGTATTCACCGTTCCCACAGCTTCAGACCACAAAGCGGCCGGATGTGGCGGTAAATGCGCTCCTAGAGGGGAGGGTGGTGGTGCTGTGCGATAATTCACCGATAGCAATAATACTGCCAACCACCATGAACAATTTTTTAAAAACCGCAGATGATTACTATAACAGAACGATAGCGGCAAGCTTTGCCAGATTGATAAGGTACGTGGCAGCCTTTATGTCATTTACATTGCCGGGGCTTTATCTGGCGGTCACAAATTTTCATACACAGATACTGCCGACACCACTCATACTGGCGTTTTATGAAGCAAGACTCGGCTGCCCGGTTCCACAGCTCATAGAGGTGCTCATGATGGAGCTGTCCTTTGAACTGCTTCGCGAAGCCGGCATAAGACTTCCCGGAGCCATGGGAAATACGATAGGCATAGTCGGAGGCCTCATAATCGGACAGGCAGCAGTGGATGCAAATTTAGTAAGCCCTATAGTGGTCATTCTTGTTGCATTCACCGCACTTTGTTCGTTTGCCATACCGAGTGAGGAGTTTGCATTTTCATTTAGGATACTCAAATTCGCTGTAATAATTATGTCGGCATGGCTTGGATACTTTGGATTTTTAATAAGTCTGATGGTGATACTTTTGCATCTTGCAAAGCTCAAAAGCTGTGGTTATCCATACATGATGCCATTCGTGGGCAGCGAGCTGACAGGCGGCGAGGATGAAAAGGACAGTATCATACGATTTCCGCTTCGAAGACTTTGGAGGCGGCCTGTATTTGCAAGAGAAAAGGAGTGCAGGAAGCTGAAAGAAAATCGGACAAAATAAGTTGATGAAAATGGTAAAATTGTATTATTGTAATTAAACAATACAAATGATAACATATATATTATGTATGAATTTGCGCGAAAGGGAGAGAGGTTATGGAACAAAAAAAGAAAAGAAGAAATAAGAAAAAGTATAATTGCCTGTGACAATGATATAGTTAAACTCAGATCACAGGCTGAAAATCTTGAAGAAATCATAAAAAATCAAAAGTGCACGCAAAAACGTTTTGAGAGTGAATGCGATAAGTATGAAATCAAAAGGCAGAAAAAAAAGATAAAATTAGAGAATATGTCATGTTTAATACAGAATGTTAAGCTAGTTGAAAGATATGTAGGAAGAATGAGCGATCGAGTATCTGGCAATTGTTATAATGTTAACAGTAATAGATTATTGAATATGATGAAACAGATGGACAAAGAGATTCTTAATAATGAAAATATGTTAGAAGAAAAATATGACATGATTTCTTCAATAATGTATAAAAGACAAATCTTAAAGTATGAACTGAGGAGGTTGGGATAGTGGCAGTTATGAATCCTTTGGGAAGTAGAAATATAATTATTATTGATGATAATTATATAGGAGAGTATTCACAGGCATATATGGAGGTGGGAAAACAGATAGATGATATTATTATTAAATATATCGGAATATTAAAAGGGATTATAGATGATGGAAGTATGAAAGGACTTACTGCCGAAAAATTATATAGTTTTGCGGACACTGCAAGCATGTTACTATTTAAGACAGCAGGAGTTTTGTGCGATAACAATAAAAGCAATATGCAAAAATTTATACAGGATATTGATGAGGCAGACAGAGAAATTTACTAAGGAGAATATGTTATGAGCAATGTTTTACAAATTGATAGAAATGGTATTGATGAAGCTGTTAACGACTTACAGGAATTGATAAATGAAATAAATGAAGTTAATATTTCAAAAAGTAAGCAGGAAGGTGATGAAGGCATGGCCTACACTGCCATACAAGAGGGAGAAAAGATAATTGAAAATGTAAAGACGGATTTACAAGGTCTTATACAGGCAACGGCTGATTTTATCGTAAAAATAAATGGTAATTTTGAAGATACAGACCAGAGATGTGCTGAACAGATAAAAGGAGAAGTAAAATAAAATGGGACGAATAAGAAAATTTACACAGGAGGCTTATGATGCGTTGCAGTCAGGAGTTTCAGATGATGGTGAGATACTGGATTTTTTTAGCGATATACCATTAAATATATCGAATTTTTTTAATTCGCTTGAACTTGAAGATGATTTGTCAAATTTTCAAAGCTATCTAAGAGATATATCAGATTTTGAGAATTATACAGCAAAAAAGATTGATGATATTTTTAGGGATGTAATTAATGTTGATGAAACTTATGCAACAATATTTAGAGATTTTAATGATAGGATGACAGATTTTGATACTATAATTAATAAATTAAAAGAGTCAATTTCAGATGTGAATTTTGAGAATAACTTTTCAAAAGATGGATTTATAAATTCGCTTCCAAAGGAAACAGAGAATATAATAGGAGTAAATTGGAAAAATATATTAGATAAAGATGCCGATGACATATCAGATGAAGAATACAATATGATTGCGGAATATATTATTAAAAATGGTGATGCCGACATTTTAGAGGAAATTCTGGTAGATTGCTATACGATTAAGAAACCAAAGAACGGAGAAAGAAATCCTGTTGTTTTTGATAATGGTATTGAAGGAAAGACAGAAAAGTATTGGTACTCTTTAAATAAAAAATATAATGGGTTATCTGCAGCTATAAACAGGGTTACACAAATATGGATTGCAATAGGATATACATCAGAAAGTGATGAAAGAAATAGATGGATTTCTACAGCAGCACAGTATAATACTTTTTTTAAAGAGTTTGGTAAAAATAAAGACCTGGTTATGGTAAGAGAAATAAAGCTGGATGGTACTATAAAAGAGTTAAATTCTAATCTTATTGATATTAAAAATAATAAAGCCGGAGATTTGACTGCTGTGTATTATCCATATTTTTCACAGCCAACAATAATAGAAGGAGAAGTCAACAATAAAAAAGTAATGACCACTTCATTTGCTGGATTTGATCAGGGAGGACAGGATGATCTTGCGAACAAAGGGATAAAGTACATAAGGGCAAATGCAGGAGTTGATAAAAATACAAATATGCTTGGTACGCTGTCGGATAGTGTAGTAAATCAGATAACATCTTCGCTAATTGGTAAAATCCCGGGGTCTGGGATTATATCGTCAGTTTGTGATATTTGTGATAATAGTGAGAGTAAATTAGAAACAGCGGAAACAATATCGGTGAGTGAATTTGCCAATCACATTGGTTGGATTGTTGATGAATTTGGACTAATATGTGTTGCAAATGATGTAAATGAAAATCCAGAGACGTGTAAGATATATTTATATCCAGGACCGGAAACGAAAAAGATTGTTGAATCCTATAATAAGTACATGAAAGAGCATAGAGATTTTGCGATTGAAATTGGATATCCTAAAGATGGGATAAATATGTCTTGGTTTAATAAAACTAAAAAATATGAAGATATATATATTATTCTAAATAGTATAAAAATAATGAATAGAGATCCTTTGATTTTTAATGTGATTGAAAATTATAATGAGGGGGAATAGTGGTATGATAAAAAATTTTTATAAAAAAAAGAATAATCTATATATAATGTTGGTAATACTTGTGGTAATATTCGTGGTGATACTTGGATATATATACATGAATCGTCATGTAAAATTTAAAGACTCCAACATGGCATATGAGATAAGCAGAACAATTGGACCAAACGTTAATCCAGAGAATGTAAAATATAAAGATGTATATGCTATAAAGGAATTGAATATAGGTTTTCCAGGAAAGTATGATACTTTAGAAGATATAAAACTTTGTAAAAATTTGAGGATATTAACAATAAATGGTGGAGGCGATAAATGGAAGCCATTAAAAAAAGAGGAAGACATTGATTTTTTATTATATGAGCAGGCACAAAAGTATCAAAAAGAATTATCAGATATAGTCCCAAGTTTGAAAAGAATAGAAATTTTTTCTTTTTCAAATTATTTGGAAAACTGTAATATTTCAAATTTTGATTTTTTAGCAAAATGCTGCAATATGAAAGTTATTAAGATTTACGATAGTACAGTTAGTGATTTCGGTTTTCTCAAAAATTGTTCAAAGGTAAAAGAAATATACTTATGGGGTAGCAATATAAAAGATGCAGATGATCTAAAATCGCTAAAGAATCTGGAAACGATATGCATATATGATACCCCTTTGTCAAAAGATGAAACTGAGGTAGAAAGCCTGTGTAAGGCATTTCCAAATGCAAAGATATTCATAAGTGAGGATAAGGTGCAGAATATTGACATAAAAGAGGAATAGGGGATACCAGGATAAAAATGATAGATTAAGAATTGTATATTAATTGTATTTTATAGCCATACTTTACTTTGAAAGGAATTAAAGTATGGCTATAAATATGGGTAAAAGAGATACATTTGCACAAAACGAAAGCATATCGCCCCGCCAGCTATACAGGCTATACGTCTTTAATCTGCTTGGAGTCGGCACACTGGTGCTTCCAAACAATCTGGCGAAGCTTGGAAAGTATGCTTTTATCTCAATCGCACTTGGTGTTTTCATGGCATGGCTGTTTATGTGGATAGTAAGCGAGGTACGAGATCAGAAGAAAAGTATATATGACAGAAGCTTTGGTAAAACAGCACATGCAAAAATATTAATTTATGATTTAATTATTGCAATATACGAGCTGTCACAGGCCGCATTTCTTGCATGGATATTTGTAAAGCTGATACGTGACAGCCTTATACCGGATGAGTCATTTACAGTTGTACTTCTTGTGATAATGGCGGTATGCGCTTATGCGCTAAGTGGCGGAGTGGAGTGCCGTGCCAGGGTATACGAGGTAGTATTTTTCTTTGTGCTGATACCGCTTGCCGCTATGCTTTTGTTTGCGCTATCGGATATGAGATTAGACTATCTGATGATTAAGGACAGAGTCGGTGTGGACTTTGGCATAGCGGATATATTTGCGGGCGCATACTATGTGTTTGCAGCATCCATTTCCGTGTTCAATATACTGTTTGTAAGGGAGCGCACTGCCTCACAGATACGAGGGAGTGTGAGTAAAGCAATATTCACATATGCAGGCATTCTTTTTTTATTGTATGCAGTATTGCTTGGAAACTTTGGAAAATATTCACTGTCGGAAATAGAGTTTCCGGCTGTCGTACTGATGAGTGATGTGCAGATAAAAGGCAGCTTCTTCAAGAGGGCAGATGCACTGATGCTGTCGGTGTGGTTTTTCACGCTGTTTTCAGTACTCAATATGAGCCTTTATTATGCGGTTTTAAGATGTGAGAATTTTGCTGAAAATACGAGAAAAATTATATTTACATTTAATAAAAACCGGCATTCCTGTAGCAATAAGCAATTTGGCTCTGACAGACAGAAAAGCCATGACAAGGAAAAGAGCACTATGAGAAGCTGGTGCATCATTTTTGTCATAGCAGTCACAGTGACCTTAGCATATATTCTTGAAAGTGGAGATGAAATCGTGAAAAAATATCTTGGATTTTTAATGTGCATAGCGATACCGGTCATAGTAGTGCTGACGATAGGTCTCATGCTCACCGGCTGCAGTGCAGTGGAACTTGAGGAGCGCTGTTTTCCGACACTTGCGGCGGTGGATATTGTAGATGTATATACTGACGAAATAACCGATAAAGAAGTAACTGATAACAAAGCATATGTTAGCCACAGAGATGTTTCGGCAAATGAAAATAGCGGATATATAGAGTTCTACTATAACATGGACAAATCCTACGAACCGGAATATGCATATGATATCAAAACAGCCGTGGACAGCTTCGAGGATCGGCTGTCACAGAAAGCCGATACCAATCATTTGAAGGTGATTTTAATAGGAAAAACACTTAGAAAAGATAAAGCAGCTTATTCAGACTTCATGGAATACTGCAAGACATCAAAAAAATTTCCGAGAAACACATATGTGTGCATAGCAGATGATATAAATGATATTTTTGATAACATGGGTGATTATTATGAGCAGAAAATAAATAAGGAGAATCATGAGGATGGGGAACCGATAATTACACTTGGCACCTTATTGGATGACTATACGAATGAAATTCATGGAGCATGGTAAAAATTTCAAAAAGGATGAATAATCTTTTCAAATAAGGCAATACTTGTTTACATGAGAAAGAAAATAATAATAACAACCATAGCAATAATATCCATTACGGCAGCGATAGCTTCAAAAAATCATACACCCCTGCCGCAAACACCAATAGTATAGCGTGTACAGCCGACATGCAAAAATCCATCGCCGGCAAAATCCTGCGTTTTCACGTGCTGGCAAACAGCGACAGCGAAGCAGACCAGAATGTGAAAAAGCAGGTGCGCGATGCAGTAGGGGCTTACATAGAGCCATATCTGCTGGAGTGCGAAAATATCGAAGAAACCAGAGCCACCGTAAATGACCATATGGACGAAATAATAGCGGTATCAAAGGAGACGCTTGCAGCAAACGGTTTTTCATATGGCGCATTGGCAGAGCTTACACACACCGATTTCCCGGAAAAGACGTATGGGGACTATACATTTCCTGAGGGAAATTACGAGGCGCTTGAAATAACACTGGGCGATGGAGCCGGTCATAACTGGTGGTGCGTGCTGTATCCAAACATGTGCTTTAGGGGCAGTGTGTACGAGGTGGTGGAGGACGAAGCAAAGGAAAATCTTAAGGAGGTACTCACTCCGGACGAGTATGAGAGCATATTTGACAGTGGAAAATATGAAATAAAACTAAAAATCCTTGATATTTTCAGATAAAACAGTTAGTATATTCATGCTGAAAAAATATATTAAAAGAAAATATGCGATGACAAATTATTAAAGCGTGAATTAATTTAGATATGCAAGAGGATAAGGAGAAAGAAATGACAAAGGATGTAGTAGTATCATTAAAGGGCCTGCAGCTCGCACCGGATCAGCAGTCGGATGCGGTAGAGGTGATTGCCCCGGGAGAGTATTATATAAGAAACAACAAACACTATGTGCTTTTTGAGGAGATAATGGAGGGTGAGACCCAGACACTCAAAAATATGCTTAAATTCAATGACAATTATCTTGAGTTCACCCGCAAGGGACCTATGAGTGTACATATGATATTTGAGAAGGGAAAGAAAAACCTGACATATTATTATACACCGTTTGGAAGTATCCAGATAGGTATTGATGCCACAAGCATAGAGGTAAAGGAGACTGAGGACGAGATAAGGGCAGAGGTAAAGTATGCACTTGATGTCAACTATGAATTTGTAGGTGACTGTCACATCAATATAGCTGTGAAGAAAAAAGGCGCAGCAGTCAAAATTGCATAAAAGTCTGCCAAGCCTATGGGGTAAAAAATATATAAAGCATATATGGATAGAGCATATAAAAAACAGAGCATGTGAGGATGAAAGCCATCCCACATGCTCTGTTTATGTACATGAAAATTAAATCATGATATTATTTCTGCTTAGCCTTTTTGGCAGCCTCTTTAGCAGCTTTTCTTTCAGCCTTTGCAGCCTCCTCAGCCTTGAGCTGTTCGTTGGCCTTGCTGTAGTTTTCTGCCATTCTTGCACGGAAGCCTTTCTTCTTCTTAGGCTTCTCAAGAGGTCCTCTGATACCGCGGACAGCTGTGATGTAGATACCGCTGACAGAAGCCTTAACTTCTTTCTTTAAAGGAATCTCATCAAAGATCTGCTCGTCTGCGATAAGAGACATGACTCTTGGTCCGACCTTGGCCTTGACTACAGGAAGCTTTGAGCGGCGCATAAGCTTTGGTGTCTGCTCAATAATTTGCTGTGGGAGACCGGCATCCTTTAGCTTCATACGCTTTTTGTCAATGATTAGCATATTGACTGTCTGTGATGCAGCAGCTATCTGTTCGTCCTGCTCTTCCTTTCTTTTTTGTGCTTTTTTACCGAGGATTGTTAATACTATAAATGCTACCACAAGCACTACTGCGATAACAATAAGTACGATTAATGCTGGATTCAAAACGTATCCCTCCTAAAAATTTGCTTATTTAAATTAATTCTATCAAATATGCTAAAAAAAATCAATCTTTATTGCAAGAATAGGTAAAACCGTAGTATAATAGAACTATATCTTGGAAAAACTCTTTAGAAGACGCAAAGGGGTATTTATTAATGAAGAAAATTGCTCTTCTGGCTGATGGCTGGAGAAGATATGTAATATATTCGTGGGTTGAGGGTATCATGGAAGGCTCTAAAGAGCTGGGACTGGATGTGTGCCTGTATTTTTACAACACCAACGGAACCTGGAGTCAGGATTCAAAGTTTAACAAAGGCGAGTATGCGCTGAACGATTTGCCTGATTTAAACAGCTTCGACGGAGTGGTATTTGACTGCACCAATACGACCAACCTGGATGAGATACAGTATATGGTCAGAAAGCTTCAGTCGGTAAATGTGCCGGTAGTGAGTATCGGGTATAAGGTTGATGGGTTTTACTATGTAGGCAACGATAATAAGAGGCTGTTTCGCAAGGTAATGGATCATATGTACTATGCGCATGGCTGCAAAAGCTTTGTGTTTGCAGGTGGTCCGCCGTATCATTATGAGAACAGAATGCGTTTTGAGGCCTTCAAGGAGGCTTTAAGTGATTATGGCATACCACTTACAGCTGATATGTACATGTTTGGTGATTTTGATTATCAGACAGGTGTCAGGTATATGAGTGATTGGCACGAGAGCAAAAAGCCGTTACCGGATGTCTTTTTATGTGCAAATGACAATATAGCAGCAGGACTGTGTGCGACAGCAGAGGTTCTTGGATACAAGGTACCACAGGATTTTAAGGTCACAGGCTTTGACAATCTGGATAAGGCTGCGTATTTTAACCCACAGATTACAACAGTGGATAACAACAGGGGCAATATAGGCAGAAATGCTCTTGAGATATTTAAGGCGCTTTGGAATGGCACGGGCGATGCTTCTGATAAATACCTTGATTCTGAGTTTATACCGGCTGAGAGCTGCGGATGCCCTAATACCGGCAGAGTGGATTATCGTAATTACATAAAGAATATTATCAAAGGCTCCGTTGCAAGAGAGCAGGAGGAGGATGCAGTAATGATCCTCCAGAAAGAGCTCGAGGAGTGCAATGAATACTATGATTTGTTTGAGAGATACTCTGACTATATACAGAGCATGAAGTGTGACGGAGTGTATGTGGTCGGTGTTTCTGATCTGGCAGCTGCAAGGAACAATGCACACTTTAGGAAGCATGGCTATGATATTGACGACGAGGTTGTACTCTATGCGGATGACAAGGACAATGGAAAGCTTGAGTTTAAGAGTGTAAATGACCTTATGCAGTACATGCAGAGTGTAGATAAAAACACCTGCTATATGTATTGCTCGCTACATTTCAGGGACGAGATAGTGGGCTATGTAATACTCAGGAATCCTGAGTTTTTGTACGACCATCCTGAGCAGTTTGATATACAGTCTGCCCTGCTCAAGAGGCTTGAGAATCTTTTTAAGCAAAAGGTACTTGAGAATACAAATAATGAGCTTAAGAATCTCTACAACCATGATGCGCTCACAGGCCTATACAATCGTGTGGCATGCAATGAGATGGTCATTCCCATGTTTGCTGAGCTTGAAGCTCAAAATGTCGGCTGCACCATAGTATTTCTCGATGTGGATGATTTCAAGGATATAAATGATACATACGGACACCAGTACGGTGACGAGCTTTTAAAGACTGTGGCGAGGGTGCTTGATGAGCAAAAGCCTGAGGGAAGTATGGTATATAGATTCGGTGGAGATGAATTTATCGTGTTTATCCCTGGGGACAGACATGACACTGCTGAGAAGTATATAAAGCGCGTGTATGATATCATGGAGCAGCACAGCCTGTTTATCAGTCACGGCATCATATATACGAAGCCGGGCAGTGGTAAGAGCTTTGACGATTATCTAGTAAGTGCTGACACAAAGATGTATCAGCTTAAGCAGCAGCGCAAGCAGAAAAAGGATAGCAATTTCTTAAAGGGAGTGGATATTTCATCCGTTCCTATGATGGTTGACAATAATATACAAATAATGGACAGGGAAGGTCATGTGTGCAGGGTATTTGATTTTTTAAAGCTGAATAATGTAAATTCAGTCCGTCTGCGCATATGGAATGAGCCTGATAAGGTGCCGGAGTCTAAGGGGTATTGCAGTCTTACATATGTTCTCGAGATGGCTCATGTCATTAAAAAATACAAAATGCATTTTCTGCTTGATTTTCATTATTCAGATTACTGGGCAGATCCGGGACAGCAGAATAAGCCTGATGCGTGGAAGAATTTAAGCTTTGATGAGCTGAAGGAGGCAGTGCACAAGTACACATATGATGTGCTATACAGATTAAAAATCATGGATTGTGCGCCGGATATGGTTCAGATTGGCAATGAAATAAGGAGTGGTATGCTGTTTCCGGATGGTGCAGTGCCACAGTACAGGCAGCTGGCTGCGCTTGTAAATGAGGGAATCAGAGCTGTCAGGGAGCTGCTCCCGGAGACAAAGGTCATGATTCATCTGGATCAGGGAGGCAGATATAACTGTATTATGCCTTGGTTTGATTCTATGTTTAATGCGGGCATGCTGCCGATTGACGCGATTGGCCTTTCCTTTTATTCGTTCTGGCATGGTACATTCATGGATTTGAAGGATACTATGAGCAGGCTCATAAAATTATATAATCTGCCGGTTTATATTGTGGAGACAGCTCATCCGTGGAGGCATTGCAAGGGAGATCATATCCCGAAGGAACTCATGGAGACTGCAGGCCTTGATGCAGGCAGCGCAGAGCAGAAGAAGTCTCTTGAAATAATCATGCAGATAGCAGCAGAGGTGTCAAAGGATACCGGAAAGACAGGTGTATACTACTGGGAGCCTGTCGGTGTGCCTGGTAAAGGCATGGGAACCTGGTTTGAGAATATGGGTATGTTTGACGAGCATGGCAGGGCTTTGCCGGGCTGGGATGCAATCAGGGACTTTGATCCGAAAAATCCGCCGATTAAAGAGCTTGACAAGTATATTGAATCACTTTATGAGTATGAAGAAACACCGGAGGTGGAGGATTTCATGAAGCTTCTTATGATTCATGGAAATCTAATCTCAAATCCTGAATTTAAGGATGGATTTAATAATTGGCAGATTGAGACAAGCCTCGAAGAAGGACAGTATACACTGGGTAAGGATGGAGTGTTTATCTCTTCAGATGCCAATTTTGACTATTCGATAAGCCAGACGGTGGATATTGAATATACCGGTGAGTATATAGCAGCGGTTGACTATAGAGGAACCAATACAACAGGTGTCGAGGTCGAGCTGTTTATGGATGTGGAGGATGAAAGCGGCGTTCATACATATACAAGCGACATTTTCCCGGATGATATCAGGTTTGTGACACATCTGCTTAAGCCGGTAAGGCTGCAAAAGAATGCCAGGGTGACAGTAGGGCTTAGGATGCATACTCCTCCGGTGTTTGCAAAGATAAAGAAATTTTCACTCGTTGTAATTTAACCTGATATGTGATATTGTAGACAGGTATAGTGTTTTGCGGATGCGTTTTTGCCGTGGCAGGGCATTATACATATAAATAACATGACTTACAGATTTCAGGAGGATTCCAATGAGTGAGAAGAAGAATACAGGTAAGAAGGCAGTCATAGCAGTGATTGTGATTGCACTTATCGTGGTAATTATTGCGCTTGTTGCTGTGATAAGCGGCAAGAGCAAAAAGGGTGGCTCAAAGAGCGCAACAGAGTCAGGTACCGAGGCCGGCAGCGAGACGATGCGAAGCGGACAGTTTGACATAGACTACGCAAAGCAGGTTACAAAGCTTGCAGACTATTCAGGTGTTGCAATTACAGTCTCAAACGATTATGAGATAAACGATACAGCAAAGCAGACATATCTGACCAATGTGCTTCAGTCATATGGTGCAGATGCGTACAAGCAGGTTACAGATCGTGATACAGTTGCAGATGGCGATTATGTCAAGGTTGATTACACAGGATATAAGGATGGCAAAGCATTTGATGGTGGCTCAGCTACAGATGTGATGCTTGATGTGACAAATAATAGCCAGGTCGGCGGTTCATCCTTTATTGATGGATTTACAAAGCCTATAATCGGAGCCAAGGTGGGTGACAAGGTTAAGGGTGACGTGACATTTCCTGAGGATTATGGCAATGACGACTTAAACGGACAGACAGTTACATTTGAGTATACAGTAAAGGGCATTTACTCAGCAGATCCTGTTGCACTTGCTGATATGACTGACGAGCAGGTCAACACAGTGTTTGGAAAGGCCGGAGTGACAACAAATGCCCAGCTTACCACACAGATTGAGAAGGATTTGAAGCAGCAGCTCTACAGCGCTGAGGTAGACAAGATAAAGAGCTACATGATTGAAAACAGCACAGTCGAGATTCCTGATGAGTATTTACAGGCCAGACTCAATGAGTATATTGCTTCATTTACCAAGGAAAATGTCAAGGATGGACAGACACTTAAGAAATATTTAAAGTCCAACTACAACATGACAGTGGATCAGGCCACAGAGAAGTGGAAGGAGAATCTGACAGAACAGATAAAGACAGAGTTCATCTTTGGGCTTATCGCTGAGAAGGAAAATATCAAGATGGATGATGATGCCTTCAACAGCTATGTGGATTACATCGTATCAGCCAGCAATGGTCAGTTCAGCAAGGCTTCTGAGGTATACAAGTATTTTGGAAGCGGACACAAGGATGAGGGAAAGACATACCTTAAGAACCAGTACCTTGTAAACAAGGCTATTGATACAGTCACAGAGAAAGCAAATGTGACATTTGAGGATGGCAGTGCAGCGCCGGATACTTCAAGTGGCAGCGCGGATGCCGAATAATAACGATAAATATGCTGTCTGTGGTGATGCGCAGGCAGCTTAAATGGAGGATTAGATAATGGAACTTACAAACATACGCGAGATTTTCCGCAACAAGGACAAATTCGCTGACAAAGAGGTGACTATCGGAGGATGGGTCAGAAGCAATCGTAATTCAAAGAATTTTGGATTTATCGTGGTAAACGACGGTACATTTTTTGAGCCAATCCAGGTTGTATACGGAAATGGCTTAGACAACTATGATGAGGTTGGCAAGATCAATGTCGGAGCTGCAATTATCGTAAGAGGTACACTTGTGCTCACTCCGGATGCAAAGCAGCCATTTGAGATTCAGGCCGCAGAGGTGACTGTTGAGGGGGCATCCACACCGGATTATCCTCTGCAGAAGAAGAGACATACATTTGAGTATCTTCGTACAATCTCACACTTAAGACCTCGTACCAATACTTTTGAGGCAGTTTTCAGAGTGCGCTCACTCTGCGCATATGCTATTCACAAATTCTTTCAGGAGAGGGATTTTGTGTACGTGCACACACCGCTTATCACAGGAAGTGACTGTGAGGGTGCAGGAGAGATGTTTCAGGTGACCACACTTGATTTGAACAATCTCCCTATGACAGAGGAAGGAAAGGTGGATTTCTCAAAGGATTTCTTTAATAAGCCTACCAACCTTACTGTTTCAGGACAGTTAAACGGCGAGACATATGCTATGGCATTCAAGAATATCTACACCTTCGGACCTACCTTCCGTGCGGAGAATTCAAACACTACACGTCATGCGGCAGAGTTCTGGATGATTGAGCCTGAGATTGCTTTTGCAGACCTTGAGGATGATATGATGCTTGCAGAGAGCATGCTCAAGTATGTTATCAACTATGTGCTTGAAAATGCACCTGAGGAGATGGCATTTTTCAACAATTTCGTGGACAAGGGACTCCTTGACAGATTAAGAAATGTTGTTGAAAATGATTTTGCACGTGTGACATACACAGAGGCTATCGACATCCTTTCAAAGCACAATGACAAGTTTGATTACAAGGTATCATGGGGCTGCGATTTGCAGACTGAGCATGAGAGATACCTTACAGAGCAGATTTATAAGCGCCCTGTATTTGTCACAGATTATCCGAAGGAGATAAAGGCCTTCTATATGAAGCTGAATGACGACGGAAAGACCGTTGCAGCAGTTGACTGTCTCGTGCCGGGAATCGGAGAAATAATCGGTGGAAGCCAGAGAGAGGATGACTACGACAAGCTTCTTGCCAGAATAAATGAGCTTGGACTTTCAGAGGATGACTACAAGTTCTACCTTGACTTAAGAAAATACGGCTCTGCAAGACACGCAGGCTTTGGATTGGGCTTTGAGAGATGCGTAATGTATCTTACCGGCATGGGCAATATCCGTGACGTTATCCCATTCCCTAGAACAGTTAATAACTGTGAGCTGTAATCACGAATGAATTTCATACATGAATAATTACCGCCCTTTGCACATATATATGATGTGTGGAGGGCGTTTTTATGTGGAGAAAAATCAAAGGTCCTGTGATAACAATATGTATCATGCATCTTACGGCGCTTTTGTGCCTTATCATACTTTCCATAGTACAGTGCTTTGTCGACATGGCGGAGTGGATAAAGTTTGCACTTGCCATGGCGGTCAATATAGTGGTGGGGCTTGTGTGCGGATTTTTGCTCAAATGCTGCTTTCACCGCAGACGTTTTATCAGGGTGACGGTCGTAGCATACTGGATAACGTATGTGATAGCAACAGTGGTCATAGATATAGGTGAATCAAAAAATATATTCGAGCTTTTGATAATACTCCTTCTGGTAATGTTTTCAGCGCTTGTTTTTCGCTAAAAAAGGACTTTTCATATTGATAATGCTGTGATATAATGTTGAAAGCAAATATGATGTGTCAATGAGACATCGTTAAATGAAAAGGAGATAAAAATGAAACACGTAAAGACATTAAATACAAGAAAATTACAGAACACAGTTAAAAAGGGCGGATGTGGCGAGTGCCAGACATCTTGCCAGTCAGCTTGCAAGACATCTTGTACAGTTGGAAACCAGACTTGTGAGCAGTACAAATAGTCATAGGTGAAGCGGATTTAAAGAGTGTGCGCTGATAGGTGCACACTCTTTTCGCAGTGTAATTTTAAAATGTGTATAGAAAGAGAGGAATATTGTAGTGGTTCATCAGTACAAGAACAACGGCTATAATATTGTCTTAGATGTCAACAGTGGCGCAATCCATGTGGTGGATGATGTCACATATGACGTTATTGAGCTGTTTGAGGACAGTTCAGCTAAGGAGATTATTGAAAAGCTTGTGGACAGGTATCCACAGACGGAGATAGAAGAAGCAATACAGGCAGTAAATGAGCTTAAGGATAATGAAGAGCTCTTCACAGAAGATACATACAAAGAGCGTATCATAGATTTCAAGAAGCGCCAGACAGTTGTAAAGGCACTTTGCCTTCACATCGCGCACGACTGCAACCTTGCCTGCAGATATTGTTTTGCAGAGGAGGGCGAGTATCACGGCAGACGAGCTCTCATGAGCTACGAGACAGGAAAACAGGCACTTGATTTCCTGATTGCCAATTCAGGCAGCAGAAGAAACTTAGAGGTAGACTTCTTTGGAGGAGAGCCTCTCATGAACTGGGATGTGGTGAAGCAGCTTGTGGCATATGGAAGAGAGCAGGAGAAGCTTCATGACAAGCATTTCAGGTTCACACTCACTACAAACGGTGTGCTCTTAAATGACGAGATTATGGAGTTCGCCAACAAAGAGATGGACAATGTAGTTCTTAGTATCGACGGACGCAAGGAGGTTCATGACCGCATGAGACCTTTCAGAAAGGGTGCCGGCAGTTATGACCTTATTGTTCCGAAATTCCAGAAGTTTGCAGAGAGCAGACATCAGGACAAGTACTATGTGAGAGGTACATACACACATTTCAATACTGATTTTTCAAAGGATGTGCTTCATCTGGCTGATTTAGGCTTCAAACAGATTTCGGTTGAGCCTGTGGTGGCACAGCCTACAGATGAGTATGCACTTAAGGAATCTGATTTACCTGTGCTCTTTGATGAGTACGACAGACTTGCAGCAGAGATGGTAAAGAGAAACAAGGCAGGAAACGGCTTCAATTTCTTCCATTTTATGATAGATTTAGAGGGAGGACCTTGTGTATATAAGCGTCTTTCCGGTTGTGGCTCAGGAACTGAGTACCTGGCAGTGACTCCATGGGGAGATTTATATCCATGCCACCAGTTTGTGGGCAATGAGGACTTCCTTATGGGTAATGTCTGGGATGGCATCAAGGCCACTGACATCCAGGATGAGTTTAAGTGCTGTAATGTTTATGCCAAGGAAAAATGTCGCAACTGTTTTGCCAGATTCTATTGCAGCGGTGGCTGTGCCGCCAACTCATACAACTTCCACGGCACAATCACTGATGCCTATGATTTAGGCTGCGAGCTGCAGAAGAAGCGTATAGAGTGCGCTATCATGATTAAGGCAGCAGAGGCTGATATGGCAGATGATGCACAATAATTTGAATTTGTCACGGGAAACGGATAGCGGTATTTGTGACCCGTGTGCGAATATATTTGCCATCTGTATACCTATATGGATGGTAGCAAAATGACAGGAAGGTATAAGAAAATGAAAAAAGGAAAGAGTTGGGTGATTATCCTTGTGGCAGTCATTTGTATCGGCTTGCTGGGCTGGTATTCCACTGCAGTAATCACCGACACAAAGCAAAAGCAGGAGGCAACTGCTAATGGTGAGAGCACCAAGGATAAGGATTATCAGAATATCAAGCTTGGTCTCGACCTCTCAGGTGGTGTTTCAATCACCTACCATATCAAGGACAAGAATCCTTCAGACAAGGATGTAAATGATACTATCGCAAAGCTCGAGGAGCGTGCAGAGAGCTACACAACAGAGTACTCTGTATACAAGAGCGGGGATGACCGTATCACTGTAGAGATTCCGGGTGTTGACGACCCTAACAAGGTACTCGAGGATCTTGGAAGTCCGGGATCACTGTACTTCATCGCCCAGTATGACAGTGACGGAAATGCCAACTATACACAGGACACATCGGTTGAGGGCGGCTACAAGCTCAACTATGATATTGACACCTTAAAGGCCAATGGCTCAGTCATCCTCGATGGTAACGATGTAAAGGATGCAAGCGCCCAGTATGACCAGTCATCATCTACATCAACCAAGGAGCCTGTTGTTTCATTAAAGCTCAAGGATAAGGCTATTGACACATGGGCAGATGCCACAAAGAAGGCAAAGGATGCAGGACAGTCAATCGGTATATACTATGATGATCATTTCATCAGCGTTCCTACAGTAAGCGCCGTTATCTCAGATGGTAACTGTGTAATCAACGGAATGAAGGATTACGACGAGGCAACAAGCCTTGCAACATTTATCCGTGTCGGAGCCATCAACCTCCAGCTCGAGGAGTTAGAGTCAAATGTTGTTGGCGCACAGCTCGGTGGAACAGCGCTCACAAATGCAGTAAAGGCTGCAATTATCGGAATTATCTTAATCATGATATTCATGATTGTGCTCTATGGTATACTCGGTGTGGTTGCATCTATCGGACTTGCACTCTACTCAATGCTTACAGTACTGTTTATTTACTGGTTTGAGATTACACTTACACTGCCGGGTATCGCGGGTATCATCCTTGGTATCGGTATGGCAGTAGATGCAAACGTTATCGTATTTGCCCGTATCCGTGAGGAAATCGCAGGTGGCAAATCAGTGCTTGCTGCAGTAAATGAGGGCTACAAGAAGGCTCTTTCAGCCATCCTCGATGGACAGGTTACAACCTTTATCGCAGCACTTGTGCTTATGGTGCTCGGTTCAGGTACAGTAAAGGGCTTTGCATACACACTTATGATTTCAATTATTCTGTCACTGTTTACAGCTCTTTTTATTGCAAAATACCTTACAAGAGCATTTTACGGTGTCGGTGTCAGAGCTGAGAAGTTCTACGGCAAGGCAAAGAAGAGAAAGGTTATCAGATTTGTACAGAACAGAGTTAAATACTTTGTTATCTCAGGTGTAGTTATACTTGCAGGTATCGGCGGTATGATTTATTTCGGTGCTACAAGCGGCAATGCATTAAACTACAGCCTTGAGTTCGTAGGTGGTACATCAACCACAGCAGACTTTGGCAAGGATTATACAGCCGCAGAGGTTGAGAAGGACATCGTGCCTTCAGTATCAAAGCTCCTTGGCAATAGTGCAGTGCAGGTTACTACAGTCCAGGGCAGCCATGATGTCACATTAAAGACACGTACACTTTCACTCGATGAGAGACAGGATCTCGCAGCTCTTCTTGAGAAGGATTTCAATGTTGATGCATCAACTATAGAGACTCAGAGTATCAGCTCAACAATCAGTGGAGAGATGAGAACAAACGCTGTAAAGGCAGTTATTATTTCATGTATTTTCATGCTGTTATATATCTGGTTCAGATTCAAGGACATCAGATTTGCTTCAAGTGCTATCCTTGCGCTGGTACATGATGTGCTTGTTGTAGTCACAGCATATGCACTTATCAGAATCTCAGTCGGCAGTACGTTTATCGCATGTATACTTACAATCGTAGGTTACTCAGTCAACGATACAATCGTTATCTTTGACCGTATCCGTGAGAACCTTCACGGTATCAAGAAGTACTCAGCAGATGAGCTTGCTGATATAGCAAACGAGTCCCTTACACAGACACTTTCACGAAGCATCAATACTTCGCTTACTACATTTGTTATGGTATTGTTACTCTTTATCTTTGGTCATACATCAATCAGAGAGTTCTCATTACCACTCATGGTAGGTGTGCTTTGCGGAACATATTCTTCAATCTGCATCGCTACAGAGCTGTGGTATGTTATGAAGCTTTATCTGGGCAAGAGCGCCATCAAAAAGCAGGCGGCTGCACCGGCTAAGGTTTCTAAAAAAGCTAAGAATTAATAATTAATTTATGGCCCGGCCTTTAAAGGCTGGGCTATTGTTTTTTGTGGACTTATTAATATATGCAGATATGTTTATATATTTATAAATTTATGTGCGGAGTAATAGAATGGAGCATTATTTATATGAAAATTTTTCTGATTTATCTGCTTCTTATGAATATAGCAGGCTTTGCTGCGATGGGAATTGACAAGTGTAAGGCCAAGGCACACGCATGGCGCATCCCGGAGAAGACATTATTTGGGCTCAGCCTGCTGGGCGGAAGCGCCGGTACCTGGGCTGGGATGTATGCCTTCAGGCACAAGACAAAGCATTGGTATTTTGTAAAGGGGATGCCGCTTATTTTCTTTATCCATGTGGTTATTGCATGTGTTATCTACAGGAATTTCTATTAGAAATTTCTATTAGAAATTTAATTATACTAGGTAACAAAATACTTAATGTAGGTAAAAAGTAACAAAAAAATGTAGCATATAAGTACATAATTGTGTATAATAGATAACAGATAACAGGTACAAAACCACTACACAACTATCAAGGAGGGCAAAATAATGTGGGCATATGAAAGTGTATTTTATCAGATTTATCCGTTAGGCTTCTGTGGAGCACCATTTGAGAATGATGGTGTTTTGGAGCACAGAATTTTGAAAGTGAATGACTGGATACCTCATATCAAAAAGCTTGGGGCAGATGCAATCTATTTTTCACCGGTGTTTGAATCTGATACACACGGATATAATACAAGGGATTATACAAAAATAGACACAAGGCTTGGCACAAACGAGGACTTCGCACAGGTTTGTGACAATCTGCACAAGGACGGCATAAAGGTAGTGCTGGATGGTGTGTTCAATCATGTGGGAAGAGGCTTCTGGGCATTTCAGGATGTGCTTAAAAATAGAGAAAGCTCACCATATGTAAACTGGTTTGGCCGTATAGCCTTTGACGGCAACTCAAACTATAATGATGGATTGTGGTACGAGGGCTGGGAAGGCAACTATGATCTGGTCAAGCTTAATCTGAGAAATGAGGATGTAATCCAGCATATCTTTTCAGCGATAAAGGGCTGGGTAGACGAGTTTGATATAGACGGGCTGAGACTTGATGTGGCATACTGCCTCGACCATGATTTTCTCAGAAGACTAAGGGAGTTCTGCGACTCACTAAAGCCGGATTTCTTCCTGGTGGGAGAGACACTGCATGGTGACTACAACCAGATTATGAATGATGCGATGCTTCACTCGGTAACGAACTATGAGTGCTATAAGGGTCTGTACTCGAGCTTTAATTCCATGAATATGTTTGAGATAAATCATTCGCTTCTCAGACAGTTCGGACCGGAGCAGTGGACTCTCTACAAGGGTAAGCACCTCCTGTCATTTGTGGACAATCATGATGTGACAAGAGTGGCAAGCATACTGACCAATGAAAAGCATCTGCCACTAATCTATGCACTTGCATTTGGTATGCCGGGCATCCCTTGTGTGTACTATGGCAGTGAGTGGGGAGAAAAGGCAAAAAAAGAAGACGGTGACCCGGCTCTGAGGGCATGCTTTGAAGCGCCACAGTACAATGAGCTGACTGAATGGATTTCAAAGCTCGCAGAGGCAAAGAAGCAGTCAAAGGCACTCTGCTACGGTAATTTCTATTCGGTTGTGCTCACAAACGGCCAGTGCGTTTTCGGTCGTGAATGTGATGGCGAAAAGGTATTCGTGTGCATCAATGCCGCAGACCAGTCGTTTTTCGCGGGCTTTGATATGGGAAAGGGTGATGCCACAGACCTGATTACAGGTGAGCAGGTTACATTAAACGGTGGCCTTGAGCTGCCACCTTACAGTGCATACTTTTTGAGATAACATTTGTATGGACAATAAAAGAAATAATAGAAGAAAAAATGAAAGAAAAGAGCTCATATGTGCTGCCACAGCCGTAGTGGTACTTTACACAGCTATGGAGTCGATAGGCATCACATGCCCCATTAAGTTTATCACCGGAATATCATGTGCAGGCTGTGGCATGTCGAGGGCATGGATGGCATTTTTACACCTTGATATAGCAAAGGCGTTTGCATACCATCCGCTTTTTTGGCTTGTGCCTATTGCGGTAATAGTTCTTTTGTGTAAATCTAAAATAAATATTAAAATTTATAAAATAATTATATTTACAATCATTATTATGTTTGCTATAGTTTATATGTGCAGATTGATATGGTCAGGCGATGATGTCGTGGTCTTTGAGCCGGAAAACAATATCCTGTTTCGTATCATCCGTATAATAAATAGCAAATAAAAAAGGAGAAAGAAGATGTTTTGCGAGAAATGTGGAAAAGAAATTCCTGATTCAACAAAATTCTGTCCATACTGTGGAGCACCTGTTTCCAAGGCACAGGATTTTGTCAACAAAGCAGGAGAGGCCTTCAATGCAGCAGAGCAGGAGCTTGGAAGTGCATTTGATGAGGTAAAGCAGTCCTTCACAGGAAATAGTGCAAACCAGCAGAATGCAGGTGGACAGTACAATGGAGGCTACCAGAACAACGGAGCCGGACAGTACAACGCAGGCTACCAGAATAACGGAGCCGGACAGTACAACGCAGGCTACCAGAA